>TARA_B100001121_G_scaffold213447_1_pt1 | contig 96668 bp, 84 predicted proteins | sample TARA_B100001121 | Tara Oceans TARA_B100001121 (sample SAMEA2622817) | marine metagenome | biome: marine biome (ENVO:00000447); feature: surface water layer (ENVO:00002042); material: "saline water (ENVO:00002010), including plankton (ENVO:xxxxxxxx)" | depth 5 m
TAAGTCATAAGTCCAATTATACTGCCCAATAAATAAATTTTAAATAACTCATTTTTTTCATTGTTATAAAGAACTATTCCTTTGTAAAAAATAGTAATTATTAATATAAGAAATAGAAGCAAACCTATTAAACCTGTTTCTGATAAAGCTCCCAAATATTCACTATGAGCGTTACCCATATCACCACTATTTGTACTTATTATAGTTTTATCTTTATGATTTTGAAATACTCCGTAGTGAAATTGATAAGTTCCTGGTCCATATCCCAATATTGGTTTTTCCTTAAACATACTTATTGCACATTTCCATCTGTTGATTCTTTCCATATTAGAAGCATCAGATTTTATATTATAAATTGACTGAATATGTTCTGTAAAAGAAGAAGAAGAATCTTGTTTATTCTCAGTTAATATTGAGAAAACATCAGATCTAAAAGGAAATAAAATTATGAGTAATAAAAAAATAGATACTATAAAGTGCTTTGGTTTAAATTTAAGTCTTATTAAAAATCCTAAAATTACTGCACCAAATAAACTAACCCATGCGGCTCTTGTATAAGAGTAAATTAAAGCAATTAAAAAAAGTGAAAAACAAAAAAAAGATATAAGCCTAGTTACTTTATTAATTTTTGAAGATTTAAAAAATAAAAATAAAATTGGGATAAAAAAAGCTAACATAGCTCCATATGATGTATGGTCATCAAAAAAAGGAGTAACTACCCAGTTAGATGATGGGCCACTAAAGTTGTATGATGAATGTTTAATTAATGTATGGATTATGACAATTGAAAAAGATAGACAATACACCAAAATAAAATGGGTGATTCTTTTATGATTTTCATAAAATATTAAAGAAGAAAAGACAAAACATGGAATCAAAAACCAGATTCTTGTTAAAAAGAGTTTCAAAGAAACTAAAGGCATCGTGGAAGTAATAGAACAAACTAACATCCAAACTAAATAAGCTAATAAGAAGAATGTTATTTTATTAGTAAATATTTTTTCAAAAAAGTGAGGAGTGTAAATAATTTTAAAAAAAACTACACAGGTCAAAGCAAATAACAAGAACTCAGTAGGAAAGGAAATATCAGTATTTTCAACAAAAAAACCTAACTCACCAAGGCTCAACGAAAGTGGGGCACATAGAATTATTAATATCAATAACTTATCTAATCTAAAAGAAAAAAAAGTTACTAAAGAAATTATAATTGGCATCGAAATTAACCACCACTTTCCATCTTGTAATTGACTAAATAAAAAAAAGCCAAATAAAATAGTAAAAAAAAAGACTATTGAATTTTGAATTAACTTATTTGTCATTTTTTTGAATATTATACAATTCAATACAACGCAAAATAATTATAGAAGCAATCAAAATTGAAAACGTAGAAAGAAAAACAACTAACCATCTAATAGGAAAGGATTTTTTATCCGCTGGATATGCCTTATTTATAATAAACATATTTGTAAGTTCATAATCGGAATCAATTTGAATTAAATCACAAACATTATTTACTCTATTTAATTCATCTTGAATTTCAATTGTTCTTCTAAATAATAAATTATGTTCAGTAACGTGATCTGAAATAATTTCTAGTTCTTTTTTAATCAACCGAGCTCCCTTATTATTACTGTTAGCTAAACAAATTGCATATTGTTCAGTTAACCGTTCAACTTGAACCTCTCCATAAATTACACCTTTTTCTCTTAAAATATTTAAAGAATCGTTTACTTGAATCATTTGATTCTCTAAACTTTTTGTTCTTTCTTCACATATAAAATAAGCTTTTTCAGAACGTTCAGTTTTAATTTTTTTAATTGCAACATCAACTAAATCAAGGCATTTATTTGCTATATCAGCTGCCATTTTTGGGTTTTTATCAAGAACCTCAATCTTAATAGAGCCAAAAGGAGTTTTTTTGAATTTAACTTTTTCATCAAATGCTAAATTCATCCAAGTTCTTGAGTATGGATCATTCTTACTAATTTCATAGTGACTAAATAAATTAAATATTTTAACTAAAGAATCCTGAACCATATCACTGTTGAAGATTTGTAATAACTGCTCAGTTGTTTCTTCCTCTCCAAATTCTAAAATGTCTTTTTTATATGGATTATCTTCAATCAATAATGCTTGTGAGATAGAATTAGTTGTAGTAGGAAAAATAATGGCTGAAGACTTGAATTTTTCTTCCATGAAAAATAATGCGACAATACTTGAAAAAAATACTGATAAAAAAACAATTATAATTAATTTAATCTTGTATTTAAAGCAAAAAGATATAAGGTTATTTATATTAAAAATTGAGTTATCGTTAGTCATAGTATTTATTTATTTATTGTAAAAAACATTTCTCAGATAATTAAATCTTATCATCCCGGTAAAAAAGGACCAAATTATTGATAATAATCCGAATAAACATATATTTACATACCATTTTTGTGAAAAATTAATCAAAAGATAACTTATAATTATTAATCCAATAATAAAGAAAAATAGAGGCTCTAAAACAAATTTCAAATTACTTAATTTAAATATACGTACACAAAAATATAATTGGATTAAAGCAGTTAAAAACTGAGTCAAAAAACTAGAAATTGAGGCTCCATAAGCACCGTGAGAATTAATTAAAAAATAATTTAATATTATATTAATTATCATTCCAAAAAAAGCAATTTTATTTAATAAGTATAGATTCCCATTTGCAGTTAACAATGTACCAAAAATATATGTACAAGAAATAAATAAAAAACATAGCATTAAAATTGGAAAAATATCAAATGATTTATTTAAATAAACGTCAACATTATCAAATTTACCAAGCCCATATCTAAATTGAATAATTTCTTCTCCGTAAAAAAATGAAATAAAACACAGAACTAGCGCAAATGATATTATGATTTTAAAAGAAATTAAAACAAGTTCAGAAATAGACTTCCTATTTTTAAGCAATCTTGAGAAGATAGGTAAAAGTAATACTGCAAATAAATAAGAAATCATATTTGAGGCTTCAAAAAATCTATACGAACCGGCATATACACCAGCTTCCGATGGACCTTTAATAAACTCAATCATTATTACATCAACCCTATAATAAATTGTCATTAAAAAAATCAATAAAGCATAAGGAAAACTTTTTTTGAGTATTGCTAAAGAAAAAACAGTATCCCATTTAAGATTTAAATTTCCAGTTTTTTTAATTATGAAAAACAAAGAAATAAATACTGCGAATAAATATGAGGTTGTTTGAGCATATACAAACCACATAATTTCAAAAGGAGATGAGTTCAAATTACCCCACAACAATAAAGAACAAATCAATATCAACAAAAATCTATCTAAAACTGAAATTATACTATCCTTAAAAAATAAATGAAGGCCAGCTAAATTTGACCTTAAATACAATAAAAAAACTGCTAGGAATTGATTGAACAATAAAAAAATTAGAATTTTAAAATCATAATCCAGATAATATCCTACACAACTTACAATTAAAAAATAAAATAATCCTAACAATAATTTTAAAGGAATAATTTTTGAAAGATGCTTTTTAAGCAAAAAACTATGTTGGGATATATTTTTTACATTGTAATTATTAACTCCAAAATCTAAAAATATATTTAGAAGAAATGTTAAATTAATAATTGAAAAGTAAACCCCATATTCAAATTCACCCACTCTGTTAATAATTTCAGCATCAATTCCTAAAATATAAAATGGTTTAATTATTAAATTCAAAAAAATAATTAATACTAAATTTGAAAGAAATTTTTTTTTCATAATATAATAGACAAATAAGTCCTAATATTGTTTAAGAGAACGCAAAATAATCATTTATCTTGCAATAATATCAAAAAACATGAGAGTCGCAGTTAATACTAGGTTGTTAATAGAAAATGAATTGGAAGGTATTGGAAGATTTACTTATGAAATATTAAAGGAGTTGTGTCATCAAAATCCTAATATATATTTTGATTTTATTTTTGATAAACCGTTTTCTAAAAAATTTTTATTTAATAAAAATGTAACTGGTCACGTCCTAAGACCTAGAACTAGACACCCTATTCTGTGGTACTATTGGTTTGAAGTTAAAATTCCAAAACTTTTAAATAAAATTAAACCAGATATTTTCTTGTCTATGGACGGTTTTCTTTCTTTAAGAACGAATATTAAACAAATTGCCGTGATTCATGACATTAATTTTGTACATCATCCAAGCAACCTACCTTTTTTTCATAGAAAATATTATCAGAAATTCTTTCCAAAATATGCACATAAAGCTAATTCTATAATCACTGTTTCTAATTATTCAAAAAAAGATATTGAGAAAAACTACAGTATTCATCAAGATAAAATAAATGTTATTTATAACGGTGTCAGTAACTCATTTAAACAAATAGATGAGAAAAAAAAACAAATAATTAAAAACAAATACTCATCAAATTTTGATTATTTTATTTTCATTGGCTCCATCCATAAAAGGAAAAATATCACTAATCTAATAGCAGCATTTAATTTATTTAAATCAAATTCTAAATCTGAAACCAAATTACTTTTTGTAGGTAAAAAAAGATGGTGGGAAAAAAAGATGAAACAAACATATCAAGAAAGTAGTTATAAAAATGATATTTTATTTACTGGCTATTTGAATGACGAAGACCTTCCTTTGGTTCTTGCTTCTGCAAAAGGATTATGTTTTCCATCACTATTTGAAGGCTTTGGACTTCCAATCATCGAAGCAATGAAATGCGGAGTACCAGTTATTACATCAAATATTAGCTCAATGCCTGAGATATGTTGTGAGGCAGGATTAAAAATAAATCCCTATAAAGTTAATGACATAGCAAATGCACTTAAAAAAATTGATGAAGAGAAAGATGTTAGAGAAAAGTTAATCAAATTGGGACTTGAAAGAGCACAAATGTTTTGTTGGAAAAAGGGTGCAAAAAAATTAACAAAAATTCTTAATCTTTGAAATTAAAATTTTATAACAAAAATTTACTCATTTGCGGATGTGATGAAGCTGGAAGAGGTTCACTGGCAGGACCTGTATTTGCTTCAGCAGTTATTCTCCCAAAAAATTTTTATCATCCATTACTAGATGACTCAAAAAAAATATCAGAAAAAAAAAGAAATATACTTAGACGAGTAATTGAAAAAGAAGCTATAGCATGGTCAGTTGCAAAAACTTCACCTAAAAGAATTGACAAAATAAACATTCTTAATGCATCCATAGAAGCTATGCACAAGAGCATAAAAAAAATTAATCATAAAATTAATTTATTGTTAATTGACGGCAATCAATTTAAACATTTTAAAAAACTAAATCATAAATGTGTTGTCAAGGGCGATGCAAAATACATGTCAATCGCTTCTGCTTCAATTTTAGCTAAAACTCATAGAGATGATTATATGAAAAAAATAAGTGATGATTTTCCGTTTTATAATTGGAAGAAAAATAAAGGATACCCAACAATGGAGCACAAATTACAAATTAAAAAATTTGGATTATCCAAGTATCATAGATTAACATTTAAATCAACTTAATTTTTTTTATTTTTCAAGTAAATGATATCTCCTTTCCTCACCTCTCTATCTGTAAATAGCGGGTTTTTTTTATAAATAGAAGATAACTTTACAGCATATAGTTGAGATATTTCCCAAATAGTTTGACCACTCGTGACAACATGAAAGGAGGGATTAGAATTTCTTCTTCTTTTGGGTTTTATATATATTCTTTGATTTTGATTTAAATTAATTACGGTTGAGTCATTAATGTCATTAAACTTAAGTAGCTCAGAAACCCAAATCCCAAAATCATCAGAAATTGATTTATAAGAATCATTGGAATTAGAAATAATATAAGGAACGTTATTATAAGTTTCAATTAAATATTTTAACACTGGTTTTTCAGTGGAATTTTTTGACAGAATTTTTTCATTTTTCTTTTTTTTATTTTTTTTCAATTTATCAAAGTCATATAAATAATACTTTTCTATTACTCTAATTAAATTATTAGCATAATTAGGATCAGTAGCATAACCTGCTTTTTTTAATCCTTTAGCCCAACCTTTGTAATCAGTTATATTTAGAGAAAATAGTTCACTATACCTAGGTTTATTTTTAAGAAACAATGAATGATCTAAATAAGATTCTGAAGCTGACTTATATTTTCTGAAACATTCATTTTCTTCATCATCATCGTAATAAGACCTCTCACCTTCCCAATCTCTATGACACTTAATGCCAAAATGATTGTTTGACTCAACTGCTAAATCACTTTCACCAGAACCAGACTCCAAAATACCCTGAGCTAAAGTAATACTGGCTGGAATTGAATAATCAACCATATGTTCAACTGCTAAATCTTTATACTTCTGAATATATAATTCTACTTTGTTTAAACTTTGTGCAAAAACTACAATTGGAAAAAAAAATAAAAGTAAAATGTAATTCATAAATCTATTTATTAATACCATGAAGGCCTTGAAGACCGCCAGTATGTATGACTAATATACGTGATTCTTTTTTTATTTTTTTTTTTGAGATCATGTCAAATAGACCAAAAAATAATTTTGAAGTATAAACAGGGTCTAGTTCTATTTTATATAACTGTGCAAAAGAATCAATAAATTTAATTAAGTCTGTGTTCACTTTTCCGAATCCTCCAAAATTATAATCACAGTTAATTTTCCAATTTATTTTTGAATTGGTGTTTTTACTTATAACATCTTCTAATAATTTCGAATTTTTAAATGATGAAAAACCTAAAAAATTTTGATGATCTTTTAATGACTTAATCAATCCTACTGCTGTACATCCAGAGCCGATTGAACAACAAATAGTGTCAAAATTTCCATCAACTTCGTTCATAATTTCCTCACAACCTTTTATTCCAAAATTATTGAACCCTCCCTCTGGAATTATAAATATTTTTTCATGTTCTTTCTTTAATTTATTAACAACTTTATTATTAAATTTAGATTCCCTGTATACTTTTCTACTTAAAAATTGTAGTTCCATCTTATTTTTAACACAAAATGATAGAGTAGGATTATTTCTGTAGGAAGGATCTCCTCTAACAATACCAATAGATTTAATATTCCTCAAATTTGCTAACCAACTTAAAGCATGTAAGTGATTTGAATAAGCTCCTCCAAAACTTAAAATAGTATCAATTTTATTATTAACTAAATATTCAAAATTATATTTCAATTTCCTCCATTTATTTCCTGAAACAATTTTGTGAATTAAGTCCTCTCTTTTAATAAATAGTCTAATATTATACGGATTGTTAATTTTTAAATTAATTTCTTGAATTGGTGAAGGTATTTGAAATAACATTATAACTTTTATTAATTTTGTTAAAATTTAATAATTTATTTTACACTTGAAAAGATTTTCAAAAAAATACAATTTAAGTTCAGATGAATATTATTATTCAAAGGAAGGATATATTATATTTACAGAAAAATACTTATTGAATAGAGGCTACTGTTGTAACAACGGATGTAAACACTGTCCATATAAAAAAACAAATGAAAAAAAAACAACAACTTAAAGACATCTGTAAAGGGATACCTAAAACTTTACCAAAAAAATATATTTATAATAAAAATGAGAATCATGCTCCTCACAGAAAAGATATATTGACATTTGAAGAAAAAAAATTAGCGTTAAAAAATGCACTAAGATATTTTCCAAAAAAACATCATAAAATATTAATTAGAGAATTTTATAATGAATTAAAAAAATATGGAAGAATTTATATGTATAGGTTCAAACCCTCTTATAAAATAACTGCTGAAAATTTAAATGCATATCCACATAAAAGTAAACAAGCTGCAGCTATTATGATGATGTTGAATAATAATCTTGATGAAGCTGTTGCACAACACCCATCAGAACTTATAACATATGGTGGGAATGGTTCAGTTTTTCAGAATTGGGCTCAGTACAGATTAACTATGAAATATCTTTCTGAGATGAATGATATGCAAACATTAGTAATTTATTCAGGGCATCCAATGGGTTTATTTCCTTCACAAAAAAATTCTCCGAGAGTTGTTGTCACTAACGGTATGATGATACCAAATTACTCGAAGCAAGATGATTGGGAAAAGTTTAATGCTCTCGGAGTTACTCAATTTGGACAAATGACAGCAGGTTCATTTATGTATATAGGACCTCAAGGTATAGTTCACGGTACAACTATAACAATTCTAAATGCTTTGAGAAAGATTAAAAACAAAAATAAATGGAAACTATTTTTAACATCAGGTCTAGGGGGTATGAGTGGAGCACAACCTAAAGCAGCAAAAATAGCAGGTATAACTAGTATTACTGCAGAAGTTAATAAAAATGCAATTCAAAAAAGGTTTGAACAAGGTTGGATAGATGAAATTATAGATAATATTGACAGACTTGTCAGAAGAATCGAAGAACTAAAACAAAAAAATGAAATTTCATCTATTGGTTATCATGGAAACATTGTAGAAATTTGGGAAGAATTTAATAAAAGAAAAATTTTTATTGATATTGCTTCTGATCAAACTTCATTACACAATCCGTGGTCAGGAGGATATTATCCTATTTCTTTATCATTTAAAGAGGCAAATAAAATGATTAAAGAAGCTCCTGAAATATTTAAAAGACATGTTAAAAAATCTCTTTTAAGACAAGTCAAAGCCATAAATAACCACACAAAAAAAGGAACTTATTTCTTTGATTACGGAAATGCCTTTCTTCTAGAATCTGGAAGAGCTAAAGCAAATATTTTTCAAAAAAATGGGATGTATAAATACCCATCTTATGTTCAAGATATAATGGGTCCAATATGTTTTGACTATGGATTTGGCCCATTTAGATGGGTATGTGCATCAAATAGAAAAAAAGATTTAAAAATAACCGATCAAATTGCAATTGATGTCTTAAAAAGATTACAAAAAAAAGCTTCCAAAGATATAAAAGAACAAATGCAAGATAATATAGACTGGATTATTTCTGCTCAAAAAAATAAATTAGTAGTTGGTTCACAAGCTAGAATATTATATGCAAATTGTGAAGGTAGAATAGAAATTGCTAAAGCTTTCAATAATGCAATAAAAAAGAAAATAATTGGTCCTATTATTTTAGGAAGAGATCATCATGACGTAGCGGGAACAGACTCTCCTTTTAGAGAAACTTCTAACATATATGATGGCTCTCAATTCACATCAGATATGGCTATCCACAATGTGATAGGTGATAGTTTTAGAGGAGCAACGTGGGTATCCATTCATAACGGAGGAGGTGTAGGTTGGGGAGAAGTAATCAATGGGGGATTTGGGATGCTTTTAGATGGAAGTAAACAATCTAAAGAAAACTTAACAAACATGCTAAATTGGGATGTAAATAATGGTATAGCTAGAAGGTCTTGGGCAAGAAATAAAGGGGCAATTAGTACTATAAAATTAGCTATGAAAGAAAATCCACTTCTAAAAGTTACTATCCCAAATATAGTTGATGAAGGTATAATTAATTCTCTAAAAGAAAAGAATTAATTTTTTTGATTACATCTGGTACTTTGTTAATTTTTTTACCAGATGCAGTCGCAAAAAAATCCTGTCCCCCACCAGAACCATCTAAGTCTTTAGAAAATTCTTTTATAAGATCATTTGCATTCCAATTTTTTAGCTCAATAAGATCTTTAGAAATTCCAAGATTAAAAATAACTTTATCCTCATGAGCTGAAAACAACGCTAAAAACAAATTACTAGTTTTGTTAAGGAGATTAAATGAGATTTTTTTTAACATTTTAGGTGACATTTCAGAAGAAAAAATTAAAACATTTATTTCTTTAATTTTTACTATAGACTTCAACAGTTTTTCTTGAATCAAATCTGATTCTCTAGATTCTAAAAAATCAACTTTATCTTTTAATTTTTTATTCTCTAAAATTAAATTCTCAACAGCTTTAATGGGGTTTTGATAATTTTTTACAATCTGCTTTATTAAATTAAAATCTTTAGCAATAGACTCAAAATAGGAAATAGCATTAATACTAGTTATAGCCTCAATTCTTCTAACTCCAGAAGCAACTGAGCTTTCGGAAATAATCTTAAATAACCCAATCTCATTAGTATTTCGCACATGTGTTCCTCCACATAATTCAACTGACTCACCATACTTAATAACACGAACTGACTCGTCATACTTTTCTCCAAACAAAGCCATCGCTCCAATACTCTTAGCATAATCTAATGAAACATTTAACATTTCTTCAAGTTTAATTCCTGATAAAATTTTTTGATTTATATTATTTTCAATAATTTTTATTTTGTCTTCATTTATTTTTTCAAAATGAGAAAAATCAAATCTTAAATGATTATAATCAACTAATGAACCCTTTTGCTCAACGTGAGAGCCTAGTAAACTAATTAATTCGCTGTGTAGCAAATGAGTGGCCGTATGGTTTCTTGAATTAAGTTTTCTCTTATTTATATTAATTTTAACTAAATAATCTTTGTCCAAATTTTTTGGCAACCTTTCAACTAAATGAAGTATTAAATTATTCTCTTTCTTTGTGTTAATTATTGAAATTTCACTGTCATCTAAAAATAGTGAACCTTGGTCACCTACCTGTCCTCCTCCCTCAGGGTAAAAAGGAGTTTGATTAAAAACTAAATGGTAAAATTTCTTGTTCTTTATATTGACTTCTCTATACATTAAAATTTTTACAAGAGACTCGTATAGTAATGGATCTTGATAGCCCAAAAAACCTTTTTGATCTTCCTTAGATAAAATAATCCATTCTTTTGATGAAAAATTTGCAAATGATTTTGATCTTTGTTTTTGTTCATTTAGATACATTTTATAATCCTTTTCTGAGAAGGATTTTCCATGTTCCTTAAAAATGACTGCTGTTAAATCTTTTGGAAAACCGTAGGTGTCATATAGTTCAAATACTTTTTTTGAGTCAATAATATTTGAATTTGACTTTTTAATTATTTCCTGAATTAAACTTGTTCCTTTTTCCAACGTTTTAAAAAAGGTTTTTTCTTCCTCATTTATAATATTTGAAACATATTTAATTTGTGTAGAAATTTCAGGAAAAACTGATGAAAATTTATTAAACACTATTTCAACTAAATGACACAAAAAAGGTGATTCAAAATTGAGAAATGAAAAACCGTATCTAACGGCTCTTCTAAGAATTCTTCTAATTACATACCCAGCCCCAACATTACTTGGTAATTGGCCATCTGCAATAGCAAAAGAAACAGCTCTAATATGATCCACCACCACTCTAATTGCAATATCTTTTTCTTCTTCTTTTCCGTAAATGAAGCCAGATTTTTTAGAAATTTCATTAATTAAATCTGAAAAAATATCAGTATCATAGGTTGATTTTTTTTCTTGAAGAACCATGGATAATCTTTCAAAACCCATACCAGTATCAACATGTTTTTTTGATAAATTTTCCAACACTCCACTATCTTTTCTATTATATTGCATGAAAACTAAATTCCATAGCTCTATAACTTCTGGGTGATCTTTATTAATTAATTTTTTTCCATCAATTTTTTTCCTTTCGTTGATATCCCTTAAATCTATATGTATTTCTGAACATGGACCACAAGGACCAATATTACCCATTTCCCAAAAATTATATGATTTTGAACAAGCAATAATTCTATCATTCGAAATAATAGAAGACCAAATATTTCTTGATTCAATATCTTCTTCAAGATTGTCAGATTTATCACCAGCAAAAATTGTTATATATAGTCTATCCTTATCAATTTTTAAAACGTTAGTTAAAAACTCCCATGACCACAAAATAGCTTCTTTTTTAAAATAATCTCCGAAAGACCAATTCCCTAACATTTCGAACATGGTATGGTGATATGTATCGTGACCCACTTCTTCTAAATCATTATGTTTTCCAGAAACCCTTAAACATCTTTGTGAATTTACTACTCTTTGGTACTTTGCTTTTTTATTATCTAAGAATAAATCCTTGAATTGATTCATTCCAGCATTTACAAACATTAAGGTTGGATCGTCCTTAATTACCAAAGGACTTGATTTAATAATTGAATGTCCTTTCTCTTTAAAAAAAGCAATAAAACTCTTACGTATATGTTCAGATTTCATAATTGATACTAAGGTAAAAAAATAGGTCTATAAAATAATTTATATAAATTTGCATTCTTTTAAACACGTTGTGTATTTAAATTTAATTAAATATTATCAGAAATGATAAAAACAAAATACTATTACGATAAAGAAACTTTGAGTTATAAGAAAGTAAAAAACTCAAAATTTGGTTTTTTAAAAAATCTTTTGATTTTATTCATGCCTGTTTTAATTATGAGTACGGGTTTTAGCTTTGTAATTTTGTCTTTTTTCAAAACTCCAAACGAAATACTACTTCAAAAGGAAATAAATCAATTAACTGCTGAGTTCAAAAAAATTGAGAATAAAATAATTTCTACAGAAAAAACTTTAAATGAACTGTCAGAAAAAGATGCGAAAATCTATAGAATAATGTTAGATGCTAGTCCAATTAGTGATGATGTTAGACTTGCTGGATTCGGAGGGGTTGATAAATACTCAAATCTTGAAAAACTACATTCTACTGAAATGATAATTGATATTTCAAAAAAAACAGACCAACTGATCAAAAAATTAGGAATTCAATCCAAATCTCTTGACGAATTGTTTTCTTTAGCTATTGAACATAGTGAAAAGATTCAGTGTATTCCTGCTATCGAACCTTTATCAAAAAAAGATTACTCAAGAATTTCATCTGGATTTGGCCCAAGAATTGATCCTCATTACAAAATAAGAAAAATGCATACAGGTACTGATTTTGCTGCTCCTACGGGAACACCAGTTTATGCAACAGGAAATGGAAAAATAATTGAGGCTGTTAATAGATCAAGAGGAGGATATGGTAAATTTATTGTGATTGATCATGGGTATGGATATAAAACTCAATATGCTCACTTAAGTAAGTTAGCGGTAAATACAGGTCAAAATGTAAAAAGAGGAGAATTAATAGGATACGTTGGAAATACTGGAAAGTCAACAAGCCCTCATCTTCATTATGAAGTTAGAATAAACAACAAAAAAGTTAATCCAATTGATTATTTTTACAATGATTTAACAATTGAAGAATATGATCAAATGCGCAAAAATTATTCGCAAAAAAACTAATTACTTAAATAGAAAAAAAAAATTAATAGAAACAAATCTATTAATTCTATTTTTTTTATGTAACTCTGTTTTTTTAAACGCACAATCATCTTTTGACACTACACAAATAGTTGAAGATAATTCTATTTCAAAAAAAATTATAAAAATTACAGCTGTTGGAGACATCATGTTTGGAACTAATTTTCCAGCAAAAAAATATTTACCTAAAAATGAGGATTGTATTCCTCTGATTGAAAATGTTATAGAATTTTTTAATAATTCCGATATTATTTTTGGAAATCTTGAAGGCTGTATATCAGACAATGCTCCTCCAAGAAAAAGATGTAATGACCCAACAAAATGTTATTTATATAGAATGCCAAAAAAATTTGGTAATTGTTTAAAGTACGCAGGATTTAATCTAATTAGTTTAGCAAATAATCACACGTGGGACTTTGGTGAAGAAGGGGTCGAAGATACAAAAAGCGTTTTAAATTCATTAAATATAAATTACGCTGGACTGGACTATAAACCTTATACAATATTTGATTTAAATGATAGTACAAAAATTGGCTTTTGCTCATTTGCTCCCAATTATAGAACACCATCATTACTAAAAATTGAAAAAGCTCAAGAAATTGTCCAAAATTTATCCAAAAAGTGTGATATAGTAATTGTTTCATTTCATGGTGGTGGTGAGGGTTCTAAATTTCAAAATGTAACTAGAGAAACAGAGTACTGCTATGGAGAAAACAGGGGAAACGTTTATAAATTTTCACATGCTATGATTGATGCAGGTGCAGACGTTATTATAGGTCATGGTCCTCATGTAACAAGAGCAATTGATATTTATAAAAATAAATTTATTGCATATAGCTTGGGTAATTTTTGTACCTATGGTAGATTTAATCTCTCTGGGTCTAAAGGAATAGCTCCAATTTTACAATTAGAAATTTCAGATAAAGGTGAATTTATTTCCGGAAAAATTATTCCAATCAAGCAAATAAGCGGGGGCTATGTATATCCTGATAAAGAAAAAAAGGCAATTAAAAAAGTTCAAGACTTGACAAATATCGACTTTCCTAATCATAAAATTAATATTGATGATGATGGAAATATAAGTATAAAATAAATGCAAGAAAATAAAGAAACAAACGAAAAAATTTATTATTCAATTGGAGAAGTTTCAAAAATAATTGGAATATCAACTTCAAAAATAAGATTTTGGGAAAAAGAATTTGACTCAATTAAACCAAAGAAAAATAAAAAAGGGAATAGAATTTTTAATAAAAAGGAACTTAATAAGTTAAAATTAATACATCATTTATTAAAAGAAAAAAAATATACAATAGATGGCGCAAAGAAAAAAATGAGAAAAAACCCTGAAAAAACTGAAACTCACCAAAAAGTAATTGAAAATTTAAAAAAAATTAAAGCTGAATTAATTGAAATAAGAAAAAACTTAAACTAAATAGTTTAAAATATAATCACTAATTGCATTTTCAACTTTAGTAAATTTTTTCATGTAACCCGTTCCTCTAAGCTTACTAATATCAGCTCTTGTGTAATTTTGATATTGTTTTTTTAATTTAGGAGGCATTTCAATGTACTCAACAATTTCTTTCTTTTCTAAAGATTTAAAAACATAACTAATTAAATTATTAAAACTAGTTACCTGGCCTGAACCAACATTGTAAATTCCAGATTTGACATTGTTGATATATAAATAATAAATGACACTAGTTACATCATCTATGTAGACAAAATCTCTACATTGATCACCATGAGGAATACTTAAGTCATTTGATTTAAATAACTTCATTTTATTTGTTTTAATGACTTGGTTAAAAGATTGAAAAACAATTGATGACATTGGTCCTTTTTTTGATTCATCAAATCCAAATACATTAAAAAACTTAAGACCAAACCAAATTGGTGGAGTTTCTTTTTCTGAAAGAACAAATTTATCAAATTCATGTTTGGACTCAGCATATAAATTCAGTGGTTTATAAAAATTAATTTTTTTATGATCATCTGAAAATCCAAAACTTCCATCTCCATATGTAGCAGCAGAGGAAGCATAAATAAGTGGTATTGAAAAACTGACACATTTTCTCCAAACTTTAATGCTATAATTTAAATTATATTTATCTAGCTTATCTTTATCATTAAATGTTGTATCAGTAATAGCTCCTAAATGAAAAATAAAATCAATATTATTTTTGTTTTTGTCTATGAAAGAAAATAAATTATCTGTTTCAATAAATGTTGAATTCTTAATTTTTTTATTGTTTTTGAAGTCACATAAAACAATTTTAAGGCTTGTTAAAACCTCAATTTTTTTTAAGAAAGAACCAGCAATAAATCCAGAAGATCCAGTAATAATAATCATTATTCAATAATTGATTTATAGTATAAATATAGTTAGTATATTTGAATACTTTTTAAAAAAATATATATGGTTTATATAACAAGAAGAGAGCGATTTTCAAGTGCTCATAAATTAGAAAATAAAAATTTTAATAAAGAAGAAAATACTAATATTTTTGGCTCTTGTTACAATATGCATGGTCACAACTACGAATTATTTGTAACAGTAAAAGGAAAAGTAGATAAAGAAACTGGTTTTGTAACTAACTTAAAAGACTTAAAAAAAATATTAAAGTCATATGTAATTTCAAAACTTGATCATCAATTTATTAATGATGTTAGTTTCATGAAAGGGAAAATTGCTTCAACTGAAAATGTTTGTATTGCAATTTGGAATGAACTTGAAAAACCAATTAAAAACAAACTAAATTGTAAATTATTTTGTGTAAAAGTTTTAGAAACAGAAAATAATATTTTTGAATATTTTGGAAAATAAAAAAAAGATGAGTTTAATAGAAAAAAATTACGATTCAGAATACAAACCAAGTAAAAGTGAAGTTGAAAATTTTCCTGACTTACAGAATGGACCATCTTCACTTATCAAAGGAGCAGAAGTTGGAATCCAACATGTGGGAGTACATAATTTTAAACTTCCACTTAAATACAAAAAAAAGAACGGCGAAGATATTGAATTAGAAACAAAAGTTACAGGTACTGTTTCTTTAGAGGCTCATAAAAAAGGTATAAATATGTCCAGAATTATGAGGACATTTTACGAGTTTAAAGATGAATATATAATTGAAAAATTGGAAGATATTTTATTAAAGTATAAAAATGATTTAAGTTCATTTAATGCAAAAATTGGCCTACAATTTTCATACCCTATTTTACTACCCTCTTTAAGGTCGAATAATATAGGATTTCAATATTATAGAGTGTCATTTGAAGGACAAATCGATAAAAAAAGTAAGTTCAAAAAAATTATTCATTTCGACTTTGTATACTCATCTGCATGTCCATGTTCTTATGAATTGGCTGAATATGCTAGAAAACATAGAAATAAAGCAACAGTAACTCATTCTCAACGTTCAGTAGCTAGAATTTCTGTAGAATTTGATAAAAATTTATGGATAGAAGATTTACAAAAAATATGTGAAAAAGCGCTTCAAACTGAGACACAAGTAATTGTAAAAAGAGAAGATGAAATGGCATTTGCTGAGTTAAATGGATCATATTTAAAATTTGTTGAAGATGCCGCGAGATTATTATATGAAGAATTGATTAAAGATAATCGAATTAAAGACTTTAGAGTAATTTGCTCTCATCAAGAGTCTTTACATTCTCATGATGCTGTCTCTGTTATATTAGCTCCAGAAAGTAAATTTAGTAGTGAAATTTCACATGAATTTTGGTCTTCCTTAATTCATGCATCTTAAAAAAATAATTAAAATTTTATTTTATGAAAGCATATATTTTTCCTGGTCAAGGCTCTCAATTTCCTGGAATGGGAAATGATTTAAAAAACTTAACGATTGCAAAAAATATGTTTAAGGTTGCAAATGAGATCTTGGGGTTCAATATTTCTGAAATTATGTTTAACGGTTCAGTTGAAGAATTAAAACAAACAAATGTTACACAACCTTCAATTTATATTCATTCAGTAATTCTAGCAGAAATAATAAAACAAAAAAAAGAATTTTCTCCAAATATGTTGGCAGGACATTCTCTGGGGGAAATATCAGCCTTAACAGCAGGAGAAGTTTTAACATTTGAAGATGGATTAAAATTAGTTAAAATTAGATCTCAAGAAATGCAAAAAGCTTGTGAAAATAAAAAATCAACTATGGCTGCTATTCTTCAGTTAGAAAATACTAAAGTAGAAGAAGTTTGTAATAGTTCTGAAGGAATTGTAGTTCCTGCTAATTATAATTGCCCAGGTCAAATTGTGATATCAGGTGAATTTAAAGCAGTTGAAGAAGCTTGTGAAAGATTTAAACAACTAGGCGCAAGAAGAGCTATAATTTTGCCAGTGGGTGGTGCTTTTCATTCTCCATTGATGGAGCCTGCAAAGAAAAAACTTGAACAATTTATTAACTCTACAAATTTCAATAATCCCATCTGTCCTGTGTATCAAAATGTAAACGCTAAACCAGTAACTGAACCTGAAAAAATTAAAGAAAATTTAATACAACAATTAGTTTCACCAGTTAAATGGGAACAATCAATCAATAATATGATTAATGATGGTGCTAAAGAATTTTTAGAAATTGGACCTGGTAAAGTATTACAAGGATTAGTAAAAAAAATTAACCCTGAACTTAATACATTTTCAATTTAAAAATGGACTTAAATCAGCTCTTTAATAATCAAAAACAACTGTTTCTAAATAAAAAAAAAACAGATCTTAGGGAAAGAGTACAAAAAATTAAAAAAATAAGACAATGGCTTAAAAAAAATGAAAATTTAGTTATTGAGTCAATTTTAAAAGACTATAATAAACCCTTAGTAGAGATTTATACAACCGAGTTCAAACCCTTAATTGCTCATATTGATTTTACACTAAAAAATATAAAAAAGTGGTATGAGCCTAAAAAGATTAGGACACCCTTTCATCTTTTGGGGACTAGCTCTAAAATATTACATGAACCTAAAGGAATTTGCCTTATTATTTCCCCATGGAATTATCCATTAAATTTAACATTAAACCCACTTGTTTCTTCAATAGCTGCAGGGAATTTTAATTTTATTAAACCATCGGAATTTACCCCTAATACAAGTGAATTAATATATAAAATGATCAATGAGATATTTTTAGAACAAGAAAATATTGTGGTTTTAGGAAACGAAAAAATTGGTAAAGAATTAACAAGACTTCCCTTTAATCATATATTTTTCACCGGCTCACCAACAGTTGGAAAAAAAATTATGAAAGAGGCAAGTCAAAATTTATGTTCAGTTACATTAGAATTAGGGGGAAGAAACCACACTATAGTTGACCAAACTGCTGATTTAAATGATACTGTTGAAAAAATTATTTGGTCAAAATTTTTGAACGCTGGACAAACGTGCATTGCCTGTAATCATGTATTTATTCATAAAAATATTAAACATTTATTTTACAAAAAATGTTTAGACAAAATAAAGACACTTAATACTGAAAAACAAATTACTCAAATAGTCAATTCTTTACACCATAAGAGAATTATAAAATTAATTAATGACTGCTTAGAACACAGTGGTGAAAAAATTCATATTAATCAAAAACTGTCAAATCAACTCATCCCCGTATTTGCGATTAAAAATGTTAGTATTAATAACCCAATATTGAATGAAGAGATTTTTGGACCAATTTTACCAATTATTGAATATGAAAACATAAATGAAGTAATAAATTATATAAAAACAAAAGAAAAACCTTTGGCTATTTATGTATTTAGTAAAAATAAATTGTTAACAGATAAAATAATTCAAGAAACTAGTTCCGGGGGGGTTGTTATAAATGACTGTATTATTCAATATATGAACCCAAACTTACCTTTTGGTGGAGTTAATCACAGTGGCATTGGTAAGTCAGGAGGTAAAAGAACTTTTGTTAACTTCTCTAATGAAAAATCTATTTTATTTCAAAAACCTGGGTTTTCAATTGCTAAATTATTATACCCTCCATACACAGATTTTAAAAAAACCATAGCAAAAAAAATACCTTGGTTTTTTAACTAATTTTTTTTAAATACCAGTCAACAGTAGTTTCAAGAGCTTTTTCAAAAGTTGTTTTTGGTTTCCAATTTAACTGATTCATAATTTTTGAAGAGTTAATTGCATAACGAAAATCGTGCCCTGGCCTATCATCTACAAATTGAATTAAATTTTCAGAATTTTTTAAATTAGTTTTTTTATCAATCAAAGAACATATTTTTCGTATTAATTCTAAATTATTCCTTTCATTATTTGAGCCAATGTTATAAGTTTCCCCATTTAATCCTTTATGGAATACTATATCAATAGCATCTACATGATCCAAAACAAAAATCCAATCTCTTACAGCTTGACCATCACCATAAACAGGTATTTTTTTATTTTTTACGATATTATTAATTGTCAGTGGTATTAATTTTTCATGATGTTGGTTAGGTCCAAAATTATTTGAGCAATTTGAAATTATATATGGGATATTGTAAGTATTTCCATATGCTCTTATAAAATGATCAGCACTTGCTTTAGATGCTGAATATGGTGATTTGGGAGAATATGGCGAATCTTCTAAAAAATAACCTTCTTTACCTAAAGAACCATAAACCTCATCAGTGGAAATTCCGTAAAACAAATAATTTGAAGCAGCTTTGTCCCAATTTAACCTTGCTTCTTCTAATAAGTTGATGGTTCCTAATATATTTGTTTCAACAAAAAGTAACGGATTTTCAATTGAATTATCAACATGAGATTCTGCAGCAAGATGAATAATAGAGTCAATTTTAAAATCCGTAAAAATTTTATTAATAATTTCTCTATTTCTAATATCTCCCTTAATAAATTTGTAATTAGAATTTGATTCTAAATCAATTATAAATTCATAATTTGAAGCATATGTTAAATTATCAATATTTATGATAAAATAATTCTTATAACTGTTTACAAATTTTCGAACCAGATGAGAACCAATAAATCCCGCTCCTCCTGTTATTAAAATATATTTATCAAAATTCATAGTTAATTATCAATAATTTTCAAATATAACATTTATTATATCGTTAATGTTTTTGTTTATTCAGTGTATATTTACATTTTTTAAATTTATATGCAAAAAATAATTTATATTTTATTACTAGTACCAACAATTATTTTATCACAAAAAGATGATAAAAAAGTATCTTCTACAATGTTTTCAGTAGACTATGCTTATCAGTTTCCAGAATTTGATTTAAAAGATAGATTTGGTAATAATTCTTCAATTGGAGCCTCATTGATACAAAAAAATAAAAATGATATATTGATTTCTTTGTCTGGGAAATGGATATTTGGAAATGACATAAGGGAAGACAATATTTTTGAATTAATAGATGGAAATAACGGTGATATAATAAATATTAATGGTCAAATTCCAATTATTAGATTATTTGAAAGAGGTGGTCAATTCCACATTAATTTTGGAAAAAAATATAATTTGAAAAATTCAAAAACTAAATCAGGGATAGTCCCATCTTTTGGTTTGGGATATGTGTATCATAAAATATTTATTGAAACTTTATTAGGTGAAATACCTCAATTAAATGAAGAATTAATAAAGGGATATGATAGATTATCAGGTGGCTTTTCATTTAAGCAATCGCTAACTTTCATGCACTTATCAAAAAATAACATGAAAAACTTTAATATTGGCTTAGAAATAATTGAATGTTGGTCAAAAGACTTAAGAATTAATAATTATACAAATAATTCCGTCCCAAAAAAAAGGTTTGATATGTTTATTGGTTTAAAATTTGAATGGATTGTTCCTTTGAAAAAAAGAACAACTTCTAATTATTATTATTTCTAATAAACTTATGCTCTCCTTCTACAACATATTTTTAATTTTTTTTTTCAAAATTATAGCTCCTTTTTTATCAATATTTTCAAAAGAAATAAAAGTTTGGAGGACTGAACAAAAAAAAATAAAGAATTTTTCGTTAAAATATAATGCAGATCCAACAATATGGTTTCATTGTTCTTCGGCAGGAGAATATGAACAAGTAAAGCAAATAATTAATTATTTTGAAAAAAAAAAAATAAAACTAATTATTACATTTTTTTCTGTAAATACATATTTACAATTCAAAAATAAAATAAAGCACCCCTGCTCTTTATTTCCACTCGATACTAAAAAAAATATAAATCACTTCATTGAAAAATTTAATATTAAAAGAATTTTTGTTGCGAAAAATGAAATTTGGCCTAATTTAATTTATATAAGTGATAAAAAATCTATCCCTATATTTCAATTAGGTGCAAAAATAAATGAATCAAAAATTAATAATATACTCTACGGAAAAATTTATGCTAATATTTTAAAAAAAATAAATTTAATTTTTGTTCAAGATGAAGGTTCTAAAAAAATACTTAAAAAAAAGAATATTTATTCATTAGTTAGTGGAGACCCAAGAGTTGATCAGGTTTTAAATTATAAAGAAAAAAAATTTAAAGACTTATTAATTGAAAAATTTATTGATAATGAAAAAGTTTTTATAGCAGGTAGTACAGATTTAAATGACCTCAAAATACTTATCAATTCAATTAATAATAATTATAATTATAAGTGGATTATTGTTCCTCATGAAAATTCAAAAAAAGAAATTAAAGAAATTTCAAAAAAAATAAATATTAATTGGTGTTTATACTCAAAACCAAAAAATTTAACTAAAGCAAAAATATTAATTATTGATAAAGTGGGAATTCTAAAATACATTTATAAATATGCTAATATTGTTTATGTTGGTGGAGGTTTCTCAAAAGGAATTCACAACTGTTTAGAACCTGCAGTTTTTGGAAAACCTCTAATTTTTGGAAGTAACTATTATAATTTTCCTGAAGCAATTTATTTTATAAAATCAAAAGTTGCTTTTAGTATTAAAGATAAAACTGAATTTGAAAAATTATTGAGTAACGAAAAAATTGATTTTGAAAGAGTCAGAAAAAACTCCAATAAATTTTTTGAAATTCACAAAGGAGCTTCTGAAAAAATCACATCGGTTATTGAAAAATATATCAATTAGTTTTTTGTATCTTTAGGTATAATTTTTGCATACAATAATATATAACTCAAAAAAAAAAATATGAAAAACATTACATTAACAATTTTTCTTTTATTGGTAACCCCTTTATTTTTATTTAGTCAAGCCGATATTGTAGGTGGAGATGATGCTAATATTTCTGATTATCCATATCAAGCTGCAATGCTTAGTACTGGTGGTTGGGGTGGAGGTTATGCATATTGCGGAGCCTCTGTTATTAACGAATATTGGGTATTAACAGCTGCTCATTGTATGGTTGGCGAAAGCGCAAACAACACTGCAGTAAGAGTTGGAAATAGCAACAGTTATGCTCAAGGTGGACAAACATATGATGTTGCAGAAATTATTTCTCATCCAAATTATAATAGCAACACAATGAATAATGACATTGCTTTGATTAGACTTGAGAATCCAATTCAATTTAGCAATAATGTACAACCAGTTCTACTTGTATGTGATCAACAAGTAGAATTAGGAGTTGAAGATATTGGACAAATGTCATGGATAACTGGTTGGGGAGAAGATGAAGGTACTGCAAACAATCCAAACCAATTGCAAGTTGTTGATGTTCCAATTACTGCAACTTCTAATTATGGAGGAAATCAAATTGACGCTGATATGATAATGGCTGGCTATAATAATGGTGGTTATGATTCTTGTCAAGGGGACAGTGGAGGACCAATGGTTGTTTTAGCTTCTGATGAAACTACTTATTTACAAGTTGGTATTGTTAGTTGGGGATATGGGTGTGCTGAAGCGGGGTACCCGGGAGTTTATGCTAGGGTTTCATACTTCCTTGATTGGATATGTACTAATACTAATGGAGCTGTTTGCCCAAATGAACAAGAATTTTGTAACGAAAATGCCATTTTTGGTTGCACAGATCCAATTGCTGAAAACTATAATTTAGAAGCAAATTTTGACGATGGTAGTTGCGAATATATACTTGGATGCACTGACAATACTGCAAATAATTTTTCTCCAATTGCCACTCAAGACGATGGTTCTTGTCAATACTCTTGTGATAATAATGTTTCCTTATTTCTTGTTATAGATTGTTATGGTGAAGAAATTAGTTGGGATTTGACTAACGATAACGGTGTGACAGTAGCTCAAGTTTCTGAGGGCACATACCCTGGGGGAAGTACTACAGATACAATGGAAGAGGGAGGAAGCACTCAACAACAAGAAATATGTTTAAGTGCTGGTTGCTACACATTTACCATATCTGACAGCTACGGTGATGGCGTGGGAGGATCAGAATTTAGCTGTGGAATTGACGGAACACCTTTTACAATAACTGACCAAAATGGAGAAATATTATTTGAAGAAAATAACCCAGTTTTTGGAGATTGTGAAGCTGGTGGTGAAGATGGACCATGTTCCGCATCTTATTCATTTTGTGTAACTGCAGGCGAACCTGTTTTCGGTTGTACAGATCCATTAGCCTCTAACTATAACTCTGAAGCCAATACGAATGACGGATCATGTATTTATGAAGGATGTACAGACGAAAATGCTTGTAATTATAATTCTTTTGCAACTAATGATGATGGTTCTTGCGAATATTCCAGTTGTGCAGGTTGTACTGATGAAAACTTTTTAGAATATGATCCAACAGCATTAATAGATGATGGAAGCTGTATCACATTAATAGTTTCTGGATGTACAGACCCTATTGCCTTAAATTTTAATGAATTAGCAAATTCTGATGATGGAACATGTGAATACCAGGAAGGATGTACTGATCCAAATGCAGAAAATTATGATTCTAATGCAATCCAAGATGATGGGTCCTGTATCTATCCTTGGGAACCTTGTGAAATCTTACAATGGTCAGAAAATTTTGAAAGTTATAATTCATCCAATATTGACCCTCAATCAACTGACTGGGTAGGTTGGGATAACATAAATTCTGGAGTTGATGTAACAGAAAACTTTGGATTCAGTAGTAATCAATCCATTCTAGTTGAACAAAATGATGATGTGGTTCATATTTTTGATGGAATTAACGCTGGAAGTGGAGAAGTGATTTTTTGGATGTATATTCCATCTAGTGGTGGAGCTGGAGCATATTATAATATTTTACATGGATATAACACCCCAAATGCAGGACAAAATAGTATTTGGGCCCATCAAATAATGTTTGCATCGGCTGAAAGTGGTGAACAGTCAGTTTTAGATGCAGCAGGATATGCTGCTGTCTCATTTGATGCGATTTATGATACTTGGGTTGAAGTAAGACAAGAAATTGATTTAGATAATGATTATACTACTTTGTACTATAACGGACAAGAATTGTATTCATGGCAATTTAGTCAAGACGCTGGTGGAGAGCAACAATTAAATGTTTTAGATGCAATTAATTTCTTTGGTACATGCGGAGGAGCTGGCTGTACCGCTATGGCTTATTATGATAACATAGAAATGTGTGGTGATTTTAAAGTTGAAGTATTTGGATGTACTGACCCATCTGCCGTAAACTATAATCCAAATGCCACAAGTGATGATGGCTCATGTGTTTATGACACTTCAAACATTGAAGAAAATAATATTTTAGAAATGAATCTATTTCCTAACCCAAATAATGGTTCATTTAGTATTACACTAAATGATAATTTGCCTTCATTTAATTTAAGTATCATAAATATTTTAGGACAAGAAGTGTATACACAACAAGTAAAAAACTATTCAATAAATTCAAAACAAAACATAAAAGTTGACTTAGTAAAAGGAACTTATATCTTTAATTTGAAAACCGAAGGAAATTCAATTAAGATTCCTGTAATTATTGAATAATATAATTTGAGTTTATAAAAAAAAGGGAGGTTAAAAACCTCCCTTTTTTTTGTTTAATGCATTCGATCACCTCTTAATTCAAGCTTACTCATTAAATCTTTTTCAAATTGGAGAAAATCTTCCCATCTTTTTTTTACATAAGAATCATTTTGATAAAGCTTTGCTAAATCCATAAAAAGTCTATAATGACCAGCTTCAGAAACCATAAAACTATGATAAAACTTCTTTAAATATGGGTCATCTAAACCTTCAGATAATAACTTAAATCTCTCGCAACTTCTTGCTTCAATTAAAGCATTAGTTAATAATTTATCAACTAAAACTATTTCAGTTTTTACGCCTTTTTTTTGAAATAACATTAATTCCTTTACATATTCATCTTTTCTAGGTTTACCAAGTTCAAATCCTCTTTTATGTATTTCATTTAAAACTAAAGAAAAATGATCCCACTCTTCTCGAACTACAGGGGTAATCGCCTCTACTATAGGCTTTAAATATGAGTAAGTTACAATTAAAGATATACAAGATGTTGCAGCTTTCTGTTCACAAAAAGCATGATCTACTAGAATGTCTTCTATACTTTTTTCAGCTAAATTAACCCATCTGGGGTCAGTTGGTAATTTTAAATGAAGCATTAATTAAAGTGTTATTATAATCTAATAGTACTCAGAAGACACATTTGTAATATTAAGAATGTCCAAAGCAAGAACCTCATCTACAGATGTCATCTCACCCTTGATAGTTACTATACAACCTTCACCACATCCTAAAATTCTCTTTTTATTTTCTGATGTTAAATTATTAATATTAATACTAATAACAGGTTTTTGTTCAGGGAATTGATACATAAACATCATACTAATATCAATACCACTAACTCTTCCAAATAGATTTATTTTTTTTCCTTTAAGAAAATCTACTTGATAATCTATGACATCAATTGCCCCCATATTTTTTGCTTCAGAAATTGCTTCTTGGGCAGGGTTTCCTATAAAACCGCCGCTCGAAGAATCATACGAACCACATGAAAATAAAAGAAAAAGGAACGCAATTAAAGGAAAATAAGAATTTTTCATAAGACAATATTTTAATTTATTTATTTTAAAATTAAAAAAACAAATATTAATTGTTACAAATAATAAAACATATTTATAATTTTAAAATAAATAAATTAAAATAGTATCATTATGACAATAAAAGAAGTTCAACAAAAAATTGATGACTGGATAAAAAAATATGGAGTCAGATATTTCTCTGAATTAACAAATATGGCTCTTTTAACTGAAGAGGTTGGTGAACTATCTAGACATATAGCAAGAATATATGGAGAACAAAATTATAAAAAAGAAGTAGACGGTAAAATGTTAATTAAAGAGGAAATTGGGGATATTTTTTTTGTTTTAGTATGCCTATGCAATCAAATGAATATTGACTTGAAAGATTGTTTGTTAAATTCTCTTGAAAAAAAAACTGGAAGAGATTCAGAAAGACATTTAAAAAATAAAAAATTAACTAATGGATAGAATATTTTTTTTTAGCTAATCCATTATCATAAATATCAATGTAAAATCCATTTGATTCATTTATTCTTCTCCCTAACAAATCAATTTTGTGTATTATTTTGCTATGATTAAAATGGTCTTCTTCAAAAATATTTAATGATGGGGAATTATTTATTATACCTGGCCTTGAGATTTCTAATACAGTTCTCATTATGTTTATTTGACCGTTTGTAAATAGATTTTGACAAGCACCTGGACTATAGTCCATGAAATTTTCAACCATATCCGGTAAATCATTACCGGACTGACCAAAATTATCGCCTGCACATGTATTTTTATTTAAATCACACTCATATCCAGCTTGATCAGACGCGTTGGGGGTATCTTCAATCCCATCATCTACTGAACATCCATCATCACCAAAAAATGCGAGAGCATCTCCCCAAATATGTCTCAGGCCTAAATAATGAGCAACTTCATGAACAGCTGTTCTTCCTAAATTATTCTCTGACATTCCATCCTCATCAGCAACTGAATTATTTCTCCCTACAGCAGTATAATGAAGAACTACTCCTTGTACACTTTCTTCATTACTAAGCATATCAACAGGCCAATCTGGAACAATATCATTATCTAATGAAGCTAAAGCTTCATCAATATTTGTTGGCGGATAAGCATATCCATAAACTTGACCAAGTTCTAAACCTAAAACATCAAGGACGCCTATGTTGCATATCCAAATATTCAAATATTTATTAGTGTCCCAAGCATCTGAACCATCAGTGTTAGAAAATTTAACCTCATCTAAAGTTATTTCATTTGAAAAAATATCATCAAACATTAAAAATTCAGATCTTTCTGTAAATTTTCTAACAATTCCATTCGTAACATTTCCATTTGGATCTACATTGGCTAAAAAAAATTCAATATTAGGGTCACCAGCAAATTCTAAAAACTCATCTCTAGTATTTACAGCATTTTCATTTAATCTCCTATAGTCTTCATTTAAAACATCTATTTGAGACTCTAAAACCGAATCTGGAAGATTCTGAGATTCTTGGTTATAAACAACATGAAAAACAACTGGTATGTAATAAGTTTCTTGAGATAACGGATGACCTAAATCAATTACTTTTTGATACAAATTTTTATATGCTAACTCATAATTAGAGTTTTGAAGAACTTTTTTCTGAACAACATAATCATAAGCACAGTTTTGACAAAAAACATATGAAGCTAAAAAAAACAGTAAAGAAATATTTAACCTCATGAGATAAAAATTATAGGACTATAAACATAGTACCCAGGGCGGGACTTGAACCCGCACGGACATTACTGCCCACAGGATTTTAAGTCCTGCGTGTCTACCAATTCCACCACCTGGGCATCTACATTTTGAGCGAGTGAAGGGATTTGAACCCTCGACCCCGACCTTGGCAAGGTCGTGCTCTACCCCTGAGCTACACTCGCATTCAGAGTCGACAAATATAATGACTTTTTTATAAGAAAAGAATCAAAAAACTATTTATTGTTTTTATTTGGTTTAATTTTTTCTTTAATACTATTTAATTTCATTAGTGCTTCAACAGGGGTTAAGCTATTTATATCTGTATTTATTAGTTCTTGCTTAATTTCTTCTAAAATTGGATCATCTAACTGAATAAAACTTAGTTGCATATTTTGTTTTGTTTTATTCATTTTTTTTGAACTTCTGTGGCTTTCTAACCAATCCAACATTTCATGAGCTTTATTTAAAATAGATGGGGGTATTCCGGCCATTTTTGCAACATGAATACCAAAACTATGATTGGATCCTCCTTTTTGTAATTTCCTAAGAAATAAAATTTCATTATTTTTTTCTACAACTGAAACGTGATAATTTTTAATTCTTTGAAATTTGTCAGTCATTTCATTTAATTCATGATAATGAGTAGCAAATAAAGTTTTTGGCTTAAAGTTATCATTATGAAGATATTCTGCAATTGCCCACGCAATAGAAACTCCATCAAAAGTACTTGTTCCTCTTCCTATCTCATCTAATAGAATAAGACTTTTTTCAGATAAATTGTTTAAAATACTTGCAGATTCATTCATTTCAACCATGAATGTAGACTCACCCTGAGATATATTATCAGAAGCACCTACTCTAGTAAATATTTTATCTGTTAAACCAATGACAGCTTCATCACAGGGAACATGACAACCTATTTGAGCCATTAAAACAATTAATGCAGTTTGCCTTAATATGGCGGACTTTCCTGACATATTTGGACCAGTTATTATTATTATTTGTTGAGATTTATTATCCAAATAAATATCATTAGGAATATACTGCTCACCATTTGAAAAAGTATATTCAATTACCGGATGACGACCATTTTTGATGTCAATTTTATTATCATCAGTAATAATTGGCTTGATGTAATTATTTGTTTTTGAAACAATAGCAAATGACAAAAAACAATCGATAGTAGCTAATAATTTTGCGTTATTTAAATAAATAGAAATTGATTTTTTTAAAGAGTTTATTAAATCATCATAAAGTTTTCCCTCTAGCTCTATTATATGAGTCTTAGCATTAATTATTTTAGATTCCACTTCTTTAAGTTCTTCAGTTATATACCTTTCAGCACTTACTAGAGTTTGTTTTCTAATCCAGGATTGAGGAACATTTTCTTTATACTTATTTCTAACTTCTAAGTAATATCCAAAAACATTATTGTAGGAAATCTTCAATGATGAAATACCTGTTCTTTCAACTTCCCTGTTCTTAATATCTTCTAAGATTTTTTCAGATGATAATGTAATTTCTCTGTATTCATCTAATTTTTGAGAAAATTTTTCTTTGATTACCCCTCCTTTTGAAAGTAAAACTGGAGCGTCATCATTAACTTGTTTCTCTATTTTAATTACAATATTTTCACAATCATCCAATTGATTTATCAAAAATTCAAATGGTTTATTTAATTTTTGTTTTTTAGAAATATTTTTAATTGAACTAATAATTTTAATTGAATTTTTAAACTGAATTAACTCCCTTGGGCTAATTTTAGATATTGAAATTTTAGCTACCATTCTTTCTAAATCTCCAATATCTTTAAAGAAAGTGCTTAATTCATCTAAAGAAGACTCATTATTGATTAAAAATTTAACAATATTTTGTCTTTTTTCAATTTCTTCTTTTTCAATTAAAGGAAAAGACAACCATCTCCTAAGCATTCTAGATCCTATTGGTGAAAAAGTTTTATTTAATACTTCAAATAAACTTTTTCCATGAGGATTTAAGGAGTGTAGTATCTCCAAATTCCTAATAGTAAATTGATCCATCCATACATAATCATCTCTATCAATTCTTTTTATATTAATGATGTGTTCTAGTTTATCTAATTGAGTTTGTTTTAAATAATATAAAATTACTCCTGAAGCAATTAGCCCACTAGTTAATTTTTCAACGCCAAATCCTTTTAATGAAGACGTATTGAATTGAGTTTCTAATTCCTCTTTTGCAAAATCAAGAGAAAATAACCAATCGTCAACTGCATAAAAATAAAAACTAGAAGTTATTTTATTATTAATATTATTTTTTAATTTTTTTGGAATTAAAACTTCAGTTGGAGAAAAATCAACAAGTAGCTTATTGACGTAATCTAAAGAGCCTTCAGCTACAAAAAAAGAACCTGTCGAAACATCTAAGAATGATACCCCATTTAATTTCTCATCAATATAAACTGAAGCTAAATAATTATTTTTCTTTGCATCTAAAATTTGATCATTTAATGAAACACCAGGGGTTATTAGCTCTGTAACGCCTCTTTTAACTATTTTTTTTGTAGCACTAGCTTCTTCAAGTTGTTCACAAATCGCAACTCTTTTACCAGCTTTAACTAATTTAGGCAAATACGTATTTAAAGAGTGAAATGGAAAACCTGCTAATTCAACATTCGATGATCCATTTGCTCTTTTAGTCAAAATAATACCTAATATTTTAGATACCTCAATTGCATCATTACTAAAGGTTTCATAAAAATCCCCGACTCTAAATAAAAGTATTGCATCTGAATACTTAGATTTAATAGAAGCATATTGCTCCATTAGTGGAGTTTGTTTTTTCTCTTTCATACCTAAAATAGAAATAAGGGTGTTTATTTTAATTGTTTAAATTATTAAATTTTAATTATTATTATATATGATTTTATAACAAATGAAAAAAAATATTGTCATTCTAGATAATCTAAGAAGCCTAAATAATATTGGCTCTATTTTCAGAACTTGCGATGCTCTAAAGATTAAAAAATTATTTTTATGTGGAATTTGTGGCACTCCCCCCAATAGAGAGATTAACAAAACAGCACTAGGCTCTACAGATTTTGTAGATTGGGAATACAAAAAAAATATTCTTGATGTTATAAAAAAATTAAAGGATGACAATTACAAAATTATTTCCATTGAACAAACAAAAAAAAGTGTAGAGTTAAATAATTTTAAAGTAAGTAAAAATGATAAAGTTGCTTTTATTTTTGGGAATGAAGTGAAAGGAGTTTCTTTTGATGCAATAAACAGTTCAGATTTAGTAATAAAGATTCCTCAATTTGGAAAAAAAAAATCCATGAATGTTTCGGTATGTGTTGGAGTAATATTATGGGATATTTTTTTAAAACAAAATTAAAATAACTTAAATTCAACTATTCTATAACTACCTAATTTTTTTTCTTTTGATTTATTTGTGTTTATTTCCAATCTGTTCGAATCTACTCCAAAAATATTTATCAATGCATTAAAGACAGCTTCTGCTCTTTTGAAATCTAAATTTACGTTATAAGATTCTTGATCGTTAAAATCAAAATAACCAATCACTTTAACTTTATATTTGTCATTCTTTCTTAAAACAGAAGAAACAACCCTCATTCTATCTAAATTAGATTCGTCAATTTTACTACTATTTGGTTTAAAAAAAACAAAAGGTAAAACTGCATTTTCACAATTTATTGATTGGCCTTTATCGTTAACACAAAAACCATTTTTTGTATTCAGCTCTAAATCAAAATTATTAGGGATTCCATCTCCATCATCATCAATCTCTCTACCATTTTGATCAACTAAAGAACCTAAAGTTGAAAAAGAATCGTCATCAATATGGTCTGGAACACCGTCCTTATCTATATCTAAAGAACGGCCAGAATCATCAACAGGTATTCCTGTTGGTGTATTTTGTTCTAAATCAAATTTATCTACTACCCCATCATCATCTGAATCTATCAACAATTCATCATTCTTACCATCAATAATTTGCAAAGTCTCATTTGAAATACTTGAATCATCCTTATTATTAATTTTTTGAAAGGCACACCCATTAAAAATTAATATTATTAAAAAAAAAAATATTTGAAAATTAGAAATTAAAATCATTAAACAAATATATTAAAACTAAACATGAATTAAAGTTGTTGTTTTTTCTACTATTGATTTGTCTTTACAATCTTTCAAGATTTCCTTAATTTGTTTATTTGTTACAGGACAAATAAAATTTGGAGATAACTCACTAAGTGGTACTAGAATAAAATTTCTCAAATTAATTCTTGGATGAGGAATGACTAATTTTTTAGAATTTATTATTTCTGATCCGTAAAATAAAATATCAATATCTATTATCCTAGATTCATATTTATTTTCATTAGGCTTAAGCTTTCTGCTTCTACCCATTTGCTTTTCAATCTTAATTAACTCATTCAATAAATCAATTGGCAATAACTTTGTTTGAATTTCAACTATGAAGTTTAGGAAATAATCGGCTGTAAATCCCCATGATTGTGTTTTATAAAAATTTGATATTCTGATAATTTTAGAAATATTAGATATTTTTTTTAAGACTAATTTGCTATTAGAAATTCTGTCTCCTTTATTAGTACCAATAGATAAATATATATATTTGTCCATATGAAAAAGATAAAAAAAATTATTAGACGAAAAAAAAATTATACATTTTTAAAAAATATTCTTAGCTCTGCAATTGGAACAACAATTGCTGTAATGATTATTTTTTTTATGATAATATCAATCATCTTTAGTTCTATTTCAAATCCAAAAAATAAAATAGAAGGGAAAATAAAACCTAATAGTATTTTGAAAATTAAACTTAACTACCCAGTCTATGATAGTCAAAATACTAACTTCAGCACAAATAATATTTTAACTAATATAGATAATGATAAAAACAGTCCTTTAAATCTATATAGAATAATAGACGCAATAAACAAGGCTTCAAAAAACAAAAATATAAATGGAATTCTGTTAGATCTAGATGAATTTGTAGGACCAGGTGGTTGGTCTTCTTTAAAAGAAATAAGAGATGCTTTAGTTAGATTTAAAAAATCTGAAAAATTTATTTGGTCTTATTCCAAAAACTTAAGTCAATCAGCTTATTATCTTGCTTCTGTTTCAGACTCCATAATTACGTACCCTCAAACTGGAGTCGATTTTAGAGGCTTAAATATGACCTCAATTTTTTTAACTGACTTATTTTATGAAATTGGTATAGAACCTGAAATTATAAGGAGTGGTAAGTATAAAGCAGCTGTTGAGCCGTTTATTTTAAAGAAAATGAGTGAAGAAAATAAAGAACAATCTGAGCTATTATTAAATAATATTTGGAATGAGGTTATCAAGGATATTGGAAAAAGTAGGGATTTAAAAATTGAAGAATTAAATTTAACTGCAAATCAAGGTATTCATAATTGGAGTTTAAATAAAAATTCAATTTTAATTGATACACAACAATATCCACAAGAATTCATTAAATCTTTGAAGAAAAAAATTAATCCTAAAAAAAATGATATTATAAATTTCGAACAAAAAATTTCATTTGTTTCGTTAAATGATATTTTAAAATCTAATACTGAATTTATCTCTAAAAATAAAATTGGGATTATTTACGCTGAAGGACAAATATCTGACTCAGATAATGATCAAATTAGTCCCCAAAGTCACAGTAAAATAATTAGAGAATTAAAAGAAGATGAAAATATTAAAGCAGTTGTACTTAGAGTAAATTCACCAGGTGGTAGTGCATTAGCTTCTGATATGATTTGGAATGAATTAGAAGAATTAAAAAAAATAAAACCACTCATAGTTTCAATGGGTGATGTAGCTGCTTCTGGCGGTTATTACATCTCATGTAATGCAGATAAAATATTTGCATCAAACAGTACAATTACAGGATCAATTGGTGTTTTTGGTTTATTTTTTAAAATTGAAAATTTACTTAAGAATAAAATGAATATACACTTTGATGAAATCAATACAAATAAATACTCAAATTTTGGAAGCATATATGAATTATTTGATAACAGTGAAAAAGAAATGCTTGGGGATTTAATTGATCAAACATACGATACATTCTTAAGAAAAGTATCCAATGGAAGAAATAAAAATATTAAAGAGTTAAATGATATTGCACAAGGAAGAATTTGGAGTGGAATCGAAGCTAAAAAAATTGGGTTAATTGATGAAATTGGAAACTTAAATGACGCAATAAATTATGCTGCTAAAGTCACTAAAGTTGAAGATTATATGATAGAAGAATACCCAAAGAAAAAAGATTTTTTTCAAATTTTATTAGAGGACATACAATCAAACTATAAACTACACGATAATTTACAACTTTATGTGCAAAATTGGAAGACAGAAAAATTTAGAAATCTTATTAAAAATTACGAAGGTATACAAACAAGAATTCCTTATGAATTAAATATTGAATAGAATGAATTTAAAAAATCAAGCACTATTAATCTATATTTTATTGTCAGGGATTTTTATTTCTTGTCTAATCTCATGTAATTTGATTTTTTTAAAATTTTTTAGCTTAAAAATTAGCTTCCTAAATATTACATTCACTCAGTCAGTTGGATTAATTGCTTACCCAATTACGTTTCTTGTCACTGATATTGTCTCTGAGATTTACGGGAAAAAAAAAGCAAACTTTTTAGTTATTTCTGGAATAATTTCAAGCATAGTTGTTTTATGTTTAATTTTTATAGCTGACTTTTTACCTGCGGCAAATTGGTCAATTCCTGAAAATAAGAAAGTTGATGATGAAATATTTCATTTAGTTTTTGGTCAATTTGGAATTGCAATGGCAGCTTCATTGTTTACTTATCTTGTTTGTCAATTAATTGACATAAGAATTTTTCACTTTTGGAAAAAACTAACAAAAGGAAAGCACCTTTGGCTTAGAAATAACTTCTCTACCATTACTTCACAACTTGTTGATACATTTCTAATTTTATTTTTGTTAATGTCATTGAGCCCCGAAGAAGGCCTACAAAATTGGAGTGATTTAAAAAAGCTTTTTTTTAATGGGTTTTTATTTAAAATATTGGTAGCCCTTATTGATACTATACCGTTATATTTATTGGTTAACCTTTTAAGAAAAAAATTTAACTTAAAACAAGGGGAAGAAGTTAAGCTGTAGAAAACTTAACTTCAAAACCCGTGTGTTTTCGCATATTAAAAACATAATCACTTTCAAATATTAAATACTGTCCTTTTATTCCAACTAATTTTTCTTCAATAATATTTTGTTTCTCTAAAGAAATACTTTTTATTTTTTTGGGGTGATTAAATAAAGGAAAATTAATTTTTTTGAGATCATTTTTTTCTACTAAATAAGGCTTAAATTCATTGTCAACTAAAGAAAAGATTTCTTGTTTTTTTTGAATTAAATCAACACTTTTTATTTCTCCTTTCAACATTTTAATCCATGAAGTTTTATCTGCTAAAAATTGCTTTAAAAAAACTTCCATTTTTCCAGCCAGATACCTATTTGGTGTTTCTGCAATGACAATTCCTTCAACAGCGCCTTGATCAATCCACCTCGATTCAACACTATTTTTTCTAGTCACACCTACTTTTACTCCACTTGAAATAGAAATATATACAACATGAGGTTGTAATTGAAATTTTTTTTCCCATGCTAGATCTCTTTCTTCAATTCCTAAATGAGCTTGACATAATTCTGGCTTAAAAATACTTGGTGATGCTTGAGGCAAGCTCCAAAAACAATCATAACAAAAATTTTGTCTATAAAATTTTTTCATTTTTTTACCACAAAAACAAAATACATTTCCTGACCAAATAAATGACAATTTTTTTCCAATTAATTCATTTACCGATTTCCAAGATTCATCAAAATAAAAATAGTATTCTACTGGGCTACTATTTACAACTTTCATTTTATCAATTAATATGTTATACATTTTGATTTTGTAATTTTATAATTATTAATAATTTCAATAAGTGAAATATAATATAATTAATCCTATAATATCTTGGGTAATTAAAAAAAGAATTAACAGAATTAATAATTTTGTTAAGTTTCCAATAAAAACTCAAAAAGAATTATTAAAATATTTAATTAAAAAATCAGAGAATACAATTTGGGGGGAAAAGCATAATTTTAAAGAAATCAAAACATATAAAGATTTTAATAAAAATGTTCCTGTTCAAAGTTACGAAGACATAAAATTAAATATTGATTTAATTAAAAAAGGAACTGAAAATTTATTTTGGCCCACCAAAATATTCTCTTTTGCAAAATCTTCTGGGACCACAGGAGATAAAAGTAAATTTATACCTATTACAAAAGAATCCTTAAATAAATGTCATCTAAGAGCAGGCCAAGATTTACTTTCTATTTACGTTAATAACTTCCCAAAAACTAAAATATTTTCAGGTAAAAGTTTGATGATTGGTGGAAGTAATGAGATTGAGAGAAATAGTAAAATATCTTCAGGGGATCTTTCCTCAATATTAATTGACAACTTACCAATATGGACTCAATTAATTAGTACCCCAAAAAAAGAAATTGCATTATTATCTAATTGGGAGGAAAAGATTGAAAAAATTATTTCTGAAGTTATTTATCAAGATGTTAGATCGATCTCAGGGGTCCCCTCATGGACAATTCTTCTTTTAGAAAAAATTCTAAAAAAAACTAAGAAAAAAAAAATCATCGAAATCTGGCCTAACTTAGAGTTATTTATGCATGGAGGAATTAGTATCGAGCCTTACAAAAACTCTTTTGAGAAAATTATAGGAAAAAATATAAACTATATTGAAATATATAATGCTTCTGAAGGATTTTTTGCTATACAAAATAATATTAATAAAAATGATTTACTGTTAATGCTTGACTACGGAATCTTTTATGAATTTATCCCTATTGAAAATAATAAAGAAACCACATCAATAATTCCTTTAGAAAAGGTCAAGAAAAATAAAAACTATGCAATGGTAATTTCTACTAATGGAGGACTTTGGAGATATAAAATTGGAGATACAGTAAAATTCACTTCAATTAATCCTTACAAAATAATTATTACAGGAAGAACAAAACACTATATTAATGCTTTTGGTGAAGAAATAATGGTACATAATACTGATTTAGCAATTAAAATTGCTTCTGAGGAAACTAATTCAGTTGTAAAAGAATACACAGCTGCACCTAAATTTTTAAATAATCATTCAGGTTGTCATGAATGGATTATAGAATTTGAAATAGCTCCAAAAAATATAAATAAATTTATAACAATTCTAGACTTAAAATTACAAGAAATAAACTCTGACTATGAAGCAAAAAGATCAAAAGATTTATTACTTAAAAAACCAGAAGTTCATATAGCAAATAAAAATTTTTTTTATGAGTGGTTAAAAAAAAGAGACAAATTAGGTGGTCAAAACAAAATTCCAAGGTTACAAAATAATAGAGAAAAAATTGATGAATTATTAAATTTTTTATGAAAAAAAAAATATTACTTATTTTACTTATTTTATGTAACTATGTTTCTGCTCAGAAATTAGAAAATGTTAAGAAGATTAACTATTTGAGTGTTGACCCATTTGAAAACGTTTATTTATGCTATCCCGAAAAAATTACAAAAATTCAAAAAAAAGATGGAAAAAAAATAGATTTTCATTTTTCAGATTACGGTCAACTAACAAAAATAATTACTAAAAACCCATTAAGAACTACTCTCTTTTTTAAAGAATCTCAAAAAATTATTTTTTTAGATAAAAATTTAAATAAATTAAATCAAGAGATAAGGATTCAAACCATTAATAGTAATATAATTTCAGACATTGACACACATTCTAATTTAGTTATTCTTTTATCTCAAAATAGCTCTGAAATTTGTATTTATGATATAAAAAAAACAAAAATTATTGATTGTAATAATAATTTAAATATTGGCAATCATCATTTAAAATTATTTTATCATAAAGGTTTCATTATGATAACTAATAACTCTGAAATTCTTTATTTAAATGAAAACTTAATTGAAAATAAAAAATTAAAATTGCGTAACTATGATAGATTATTTTTTAATAATAATAACGTTTATATAATTATTAAAAATAAACTATATAAAACTTCACTTGAGAATTTTAATGAATTTTCTTTTTTAAAGAACTTAAATAAAAATGATTTGATATTTATTCAAAATAATTTTTTATTTGAAATAAAAAATGATTTTCTTTGGATAGATAACTTAACTACTATAGAATAGCAATTAAGTAATTATAAATTAATTTAAAAATAAAAAATTATGCATATAGGTATAGCTGGTAATATTGGAGTAGGTAAAACAACTCTATGTAAAATGTTAGGAAAACATTTTGGATGGAAACCATCTTTTGAAGCTGTAGATAACAACCCATATTTAAACGACTTTTATTTAGATATGCAAAGATGGTCTTTTAACCTACAAGTTTTCTTTCTCAATAGTAGATTTAGACAAATTAAAGAAATTGCTGACTCTAAAGAAACAATTATACAGGATCGAACAATTTATGAAGACGCATACGTCTTCGCTCCAAATTTACACGCTATGGGTTTGATGTCTTCCAGGGATTATGAAAATTATTTATCCCTCTTCTCATTAATGGAATCTTTTGTGAAAGCTCCTGACCTTCTAATTTATCTCAGATCATCTGTTCCTAACTTAGTTAATCAAATTCAAAATAGAGGAAGAAATTACGAAGAAAGCATAAGGATTGATTATCTAAATAGACTTAATGAAAGATATGAAGCTTTTTTTTCTGATTATAAACATAACTTCGTAACTATTGAAACTGATAATTTAAATTATGAAAAAAGAGAAGAAGACTTTGAAAAAGTATTACAAATAATTAATAAAAATTTAAAATTATAGATAAAGTACTTTTTTTACTTTTTCAACAATTGTCTCAACTTTTGGTAAAAACTCGGTTACTAAATTCGGAGCATAAGCCATTGGTACGTCAGCAGAACATATTCTGCTTATGGGCGCGTCTAAATAATCAAAAGCATTTTTCTGTATGTGATAGGAAACCTCAGATGATACCGAAGCAAATGGCCAACTTTCTTCAACAACAATTAATCTGTTAGTCTTTTTAACAGAACTCAAAATTGTTTCATAATCCATTGGTCTTATTGTTCGTAAGTCAATTACTTCAACCGAAATATTTTCCTCTTCTAATTTTGATGCAGCTTCAAATACAGTTTTCATCATTTTTCCATATGAAACAATTGTCACATCAGTCCCTTCATTACAAACTTTAGCTTCCCCGATGGGAATAGTGTATTCTTCAATAGGGACATTCATTTTATCTCCGTACATTACTTCGGATTCCATAAAAATGACAGGATTATCATCACGAATAGATGATTTTAGTAAACCTTTTGCATCGTATGGATTTGAGGGAACAACAACTTTTAAACCCGGACAATTAGCAAACCAATTATCAAATGACTGAGAATGTGTTGCTCCCAGTTGTCCTGCAGATCCGGTAGGACCTCTAAAAACTATTGGAACATTGAATTGTCCTCCAGACATTTGCATCATTTTTGCTGCATTATTTATTATTTGATCGATACCAACTAAAGAAAAATTAAACGTCATAAACTCAATAATGGGTCTTAAACCATTCATTGCTGCACCAACCCCTATCCCTGAAAATCCTAGCTCTGAAATAGGAGTGTCAATTACTCTCTTTGGTCCAAATTTATCAAGCATACCTTTAGATGCTTTATATGCACCATTATACTCCGCAACTTCTTCACCCATTAGGAAAACTCTTTTATCTAGTTCCATTTCCTCACTCATAGCTTCCATTACAGCTTGCCTAAATTGTATTTCTCTCATTTTATTTTTTTTTATTTTTTAAAGATAAAATTATTTAAATAATTTACCCTAAATAATTTTAAATATCCTAACTTTGAATTTATGGAAATAGTAGTCTGCATTAGTGTTGTTCCTGATACAACATCAAAAATAAATTTCACTGAAAACAATACAAAGTTTGATGAAAATGGTATAACATTCATTATAAATCCTTTTGATGAATTTTGTCTAACAAAAGCTATTTTTATTAAGGAACAATTTGGGGCAAATATTACAGTTCTAAATGTTGGCGGGAGTAACAATGACCCTGTTCTAAGAAAATCATTAGCAATTGGTGCTGATAAAGCCGTTAGAATTGATACAAAAAATCTTGACGCCCTATCGGTATCAAAACATTTATCAACGTATATTAAAGAAAATAACTTTGATATAATTTTTTGTGGTAAAGAATCAATTGATTATAACGGCGGAAAGGTACCTGGTTTTATTTCCGCAATTTTAAATATTCCATTTGCTAATGCATGTGTTGGAATGGAAATTGAAGGTGAAAATGTTATTGTGAAAAATGAAATTGATAATGGCATTCAAATATGTAAATCAAAAAAGCCTATTGTAATTGCTGGACAAAAAGGCTTAGTAGAAGAAAAAGAACTTAAAATTCCTTCAATGAGAGGCATCATGATGGCTAGAAGTAAGCCTTTAGATATCATCCTCCCTAAGGAAGAAATAAAAAATAATCTAGATATAACAGAATTTAAATTACCTAAAGGAAAATCGGAATGTAAAATGATTGATTCTGATAATATTTCTGAACTAATATCGCTATTAAAAAACGAGGCTAAAGTATTATAACATTATGAGTATTCTTATTTTTGCAGAAACATGGAATGGAAAACTAAAAAAATCATCTTTTGAAGCTATAACATATGCTAAAAAATTAAGTGATAACTTAGAACTTAAAACTCATACAATAATTTTTTCCAAATTAGATGATAATATTAAATTAATTGAAGAATATGGTAGTGATGAAATTATTAAATATGATTCAATTGATTTAGAAAGTATTGAAAATGATAAATTAGCTCACATAGTGACCAAAACAGCTGAAAAAATAAGTGCTAAATACGTTATCATTTCTAATACTAGCAGAGGAAAAAGTATTTGTTCAAAAATTGCAATTGATACTAACAGTTCATTAATAACTAATGCTATTGCTCTTCCCAAAGAATACAAGCCAATAAATATTAAGTGTAAAGCATTTTCTAGTAAAGCGTTTTCTTATTACAAAAGTACAGCAGAAAAAAATGTAATTACTATACTACCCAATTCAGTTGGGTGCGAAACAAACACAAGTACTGCAAAAATTAAAGAGGGAGATTTAGATCTTTTAAATTTTGAATCTAGTACTGAAATTTTAAGAGAAGAAAAAAATAGTAATGAAATTTCATTAACAGATGCCGAAAGAGTTGTTTCAGCAGGAAGAGGTCTTAAAGCTCCTGAAAACTGGAAAATGATTGAAGAACTTGCAAAACTAATAGATGGTGGCACCGCTTGCTCAAAACCAGTTTCTGACATGGGATGGCGACCTCATTCTGAACACGTTGGTCAAACTGGAATAGCAATAAATCCAGATTTATATATTGCGGTTGGTATTTCTGGCGCCATACAACATTTAGCTGGTGTAAGTAACTCAAAAAAAATCGTCGTTATTAATACTGACCCAGAAGCGCCTTTTTTTAAATCTGCTGATTACGGTATTGTTGGTGATGCTTTTGAAGTGATTCCAAAAATGATTGAAGAGATCAAGAAAATTCAAGATTAAATAATATATCGTAATATTTAAAACCATTTATGATTAATGGAATTGATAAAATTAAAAATAGTTGGATATTCACATAGTGAGTTTCAGCAAGGAGCATTTGCATTAATATTAAGAGAAGAGGAAGGAAATAGAAATTTATCTATAGTTATTGGTTCTTGTGAAGCTCAATCTATTGCAATTGGCCTTGAATCAATTAATGTACCCAGACCTCTAACTCATGATTTATTTAAATCATTTTCTCGAAAATTTAAAATTGAATTATCACATATATATATTCATAAAATAATTAATGGAATATTTCACTCATACTTATTTTTTGTAGACCAAAATGGCAAGGAAGAAAAAATTGATGCAAGAACATCTGATGCTGTTGCATTAGCTATAAGATATGAAGTTCCTATTTTTACAAATGAAAAAGTAATTAAAGCAAATAGTTCTGATAAAATTTCTGATGAAAAAATAAAAAAAAATAATAAATCTAAATCTAAACCTAAATCAAAAGACTATTCAAATTTTTCCATTAATCAACTAAAAGATAAATTAAAAAAAGTATTATTACTAGAAAATTATGAAGAAGCAGTAATAATTAGAGATGAAATTGAGAAAAGAAAAAAATAAATATGGAATTTTTAGATGTAAATAATATTTTAAGAGGACTAATTGGGATAATTTCTATTTTAGGAATTTGTTATTTATTTTCATCCAATAGAAAACAAATTTCATGGAAATTAGTTTTTTCAGGTCTTTTAATACAATTGATTTTTGCAATTGGAGTTTTAAAAATCAGTTTAGTTGGATCTTTTTTTAATTCAGTTAGCAATGTATTCATTGAGTTATTAGAATTTACTAAATCAGGTGCAATTTTTTTATTTGGTGAAACTCTTGTCAATGATAACAGCTTTGGCGCAACTTTTGCGTTCCAAATTCTTCCAACCATTGTTTTCTTTTCTTCTTTAACAAGTGTTTTATTTTATCTAGGTATCCTTCAAAAAATTGTTTACTTTTTTGCAAAAATTATTAAAAAATTAATGAACCTTTCGGGGGCAGAAAGTTTAGCAGCAGTAGGTAATATATTTTTAGGACAAACCGAGTCTCCTCTATTAATTAAACCTTATATTCAACGATTCACACAATCTGAATTGTTATGTTTAATGGGAGGGGGAATGGCAACAATCGCTGGTGGTGTTTTTATTGCCTTCATTGGTATGCTTGGGGAAGAATACGCCCCTCATTTATTAGCTGCATCTGTAATGTCAGCTCCAGCAGCTATTGTAGCATGTAAAATACTAATTCCTGAAAATTCTGTACCGAATCAAGAAATGAAAATATCAAATGAAACACTTGGCAGTAATTTGTTTGACTCAATAACAATTGGAACTGTTCAAGGAATAAAACTAGCAGTAAATGTAGGAGGAATGCTACTTGTTTTTGTTGCATTTATAGCTTTAATTAATGCTTTATTAAATTTATTAGGTTCTATTACTGGGACGAATGAATTTCTTTCTGCTAATAATGAAATTTATGATAAGTTATCGTTAGAATTAATATTTGGATATTTATTTTCACCAATTGCATGGTTAATTGGTATACCATTTCAAGATATATTATTAACTGGTCAACTGTTAGGAGAGAAGACAGTTGCTAATGAATTCATTGCGTATGAATCTTTAGGTAAAATGATCAACAGTAATTTACTTACTGAAAAATCAAGGATCATGGCCACATATTTTCTTTGTGGCTTTGCTAATTTTTTATCAATTGGGATACAAATTGGAGGAATTTCAGTTCTGGCTCCTAATAAAAGAAAAGATTTAGCTAAATTAGGAATAAAAGCATTAATTGCTGGGACAGCAGCATCATTATTAACCGCTGTAATTGTAGGTATTTTAATATGAATTCTTATTTAAAACTTATGAAAAATGTGCTAGAAAATGGCACAAAAAAAAATGATAGAACTGGCGTAGGAACATTAAGTATATTTGGCGCTCAAATGCGTTTTGATTTAGAAAAAGGTTTTCCTGCTATTACTACAAAAAAATTACATTTAAGATCTATAATATATGAACTTTTATGGTTTTTAAAAGGTAGTACAAATATTAAATATTTAAAAGATAATAACGTCAGAATTTGGGATGAATGGGCAGATGAAAATGGTGATTTAGGACCTGTTTACGGTCATCAATGGAGAAGTTGGTCGTCAAATGATGGAATAATAATTGACCAAATTTCAAATCTAATCAAAAACATAAAACAAAACCCCAATTCTAGAAGATTAATTGTTAGTGCATGGAACGTTGGTGATATTCCAAAAATGGCCCTACCCCCTTGTCACTCTTTTTTTCAATTTTATGTTTCAAATAATAAATTATCATGTCAACTTTATCAAAGAAGTGCAGATGTGTTTTTAGGCTTACCTTTTAATATAGCTTCTTATTCTTTACTATGTATGATGATCGCCCAAGTTTGTAACTTAAATGTTGGAGATTTTGTTCATACTCTTGGTGACACACACCTTTATTTAAATCATTTGGAACAAGCTAAAATTCAATTAAAAAGAACACCCAAGAAATTACCAACTATGAGAATTAACCCAAAAATTAAAAATATTAATGATTTTAAATTTGAGGATTTTGAACTAGTTAATTACAACCCTGATCCTCATATAAAAGCATCAGTAGCAATTTAAAAATATTTTGAAAGTAAATTTAATCGTAGCTGCTTCTGAGAATAACGTTATTGGCGTTAAAAATGACTTGCCATGGGACCTTCCTAATGATATGAATTTTTTTAAAACAAAAACTAGCGGTCACTGTGTAATTATGGGAAGAAAAAATTACCTATCAATTCCTGAAAAATTTAGACCATTACCAAATAGAACAAATATAATTCTGACTAGAAATACTGATTTCAAAGCAGAAAAATGTGAAATATTTAATTCACTTGAAAAAGCACTTAATTATTGTAAAGAAATTGGTGATGAAAACCCTTTCATAATTGGTGGAGGACAATTATATAAATTCGCAATTAAAAATAAACTAGTTGATATAATTTACTTAACAAGAATACATGCGAACATAGAAGGAGATACTTTTTTTCCAAAGTTAAATTTAAATGAATGGGAAATAATGACGAAAGAATTTAATAAAAAAGATTCAAAACATAAATTTGATTACACTTTTTTAAAGTTTAAAAAGAAATTATGAATTCTTTTTGAAAAGAACTTCATCAATCATACCATATGACTTTGCTTCAGATGAAGTCATCCAATAATCTCTATCAGAATCTTTTTCAACTTGATCAAAACTTTTGTTCGAATGTTTAGAAATTATATCATATAGTTCTTTTTTTAACTTTTGTATTTCTTTTGCAGTAATTTCAATATCAGAAGCTTGACCTTGAACTCCACCAAGAGGTTGATGAATCATTACTCTCGAGTGCTTTAAAGCAGATCTTTTACCTTTTTCTCCAGCGCATAACAAAACAGCAGCCATAGATGCCGCCATGCCTGTACAAATAGTTGATATAGGTGGTGTCACTAATTGCATAGTATCATATATACCTAATCCAGCATACACCTGACCCCCTGGAGAATTAATATATAAGTTTACTTCTTGTTTACTATCAGTTGACTCTAAAAAAAGAAGTTGAGCTTGAATTATATTAGCCACATAGTCATTAATGGGAACGCCTAAAAAAATTATTCTATCCATCATTAACCTAGAAAAAACATCCATCGTAGCAACATTCATTTTTCGTTCCTCAGTAATTGTGGGAGAAATATAATTTGAATACATCGAAGAATATGTATCTAGAGTTAAGCTATTTATTCCTAGATGTTTAGTAGCAAACTTTTTAAATTCATTTGTTTGTGACATAGAGTAAATTTTTAAGCTAATTTAGTAAAATCATCCAAAGAAATAGACTTTTTAATAATCTTGGTCTTGTTTTTTAAATGCTCAATGACTTTTTTGTTGATAATTTGATCTATAATTCTTTGTTTTTCTTCTTTATTTTTTAATAAGTTATTAGCAAACTCATTTAACTCATTATCATTTTTAGTCATTCCATACTGTTTAAATTGCAAACCTAAAATAGACTTGGATTCCTCTAAAATCAATTCTTCTGAAATTTCTATTTTATCATCTGTCATAATCTTTTCCTTAATCAACTCCCATTGAAAGGATTTTTTATAAGACTCGTATTGCTTTTCTAATTCTTTTTCTTCCATTTTTTTCTCAGCATTACTATTTAACCATTTTTTTAAAAAATTATCAGGTAATTCAATTTTTGAATTTTCAATTATAAAATCTAATGAATCTTTAAAAAATTTATTATCAGAATGAGAGAGGTACATGTTTTGAAAATTAATCGATAGTTCCTTCCTCATTTCCTCTTCTGATTTAATGTCTTTTTCAGGAAAAGCTTTTTTGAAAAAGTCCTTATTTAAATCAGATGGCTCAGTTCTTTTAATTGACTGAATTTTACAAGAAAATTTATTACTTATATTATTTAATAATTGTTTATCAACTCCTAAAAAAGAAGCTAGATCTAATTCATTAGTAAATGCTTTTTTGGGATCAAAGTTTATAACATCTCCTTTTTTTGAATTTAAAACTTGTTTTTTAAATTTATCGTCCTCAATTTTTGAAACAAGAATAGAAGAACTATGTGAAATTATATCTTTATTTTTTTCTTTACTATCATCAATCTCATCAATCTTAACAAATAATACATCATCTTTTTTTACTTTATCTGGAAAAATGTTTTTTCCAAATCTCATTCTTAAATCTGAAATATTATCATCCAATTGTTTTTTATCAACCTTTATTTCGTAGAATTTTACATCTTTTTGTTTAGGGTAAACAATTTTAAAACTTGGTTTATATCCTAAATCATATTCAAAAACATAATCATCGTCTGAGGACCAATCAACTTTTGATTCTTTGGGTATAGGATAACCAAATATTGGTAACTTATTTTTCTGTAAGTAATCAGTAAGTTCTTTTGAAATGATTTTATTGATTTCCTCAACTTTAATACTCGTTCCATATTTTTTCTTAATTAAAGAAACAGGAACATTCCCAGATCTAAATCCTGGCATATTTATTTTTTTTCTATATCCTTTAATTGCATCATTAACTTGAGTTTGATACTCATCTGACTGAATATGAACTTTTAGAGTCCCATATAAATTATTTATTTTATCCTCAGTAATCTTCATTTTTTTTTTTTTGAATGCCAAATATACATACTTTAAAAGAAAATATATTAACTATCTTTGAATATAAAATTTGAGCTATGAAATTAGATAAATGTTTAATACTTTTTTTCTTAACAAATTTTTTATTCAGTCAAAATATTGTTTGGGAAAATGATTTTGATTTTATTAAAAGTAACTCTTCTCCAAGAAGTATTGATTTAAATTCAGATGGAATTGAAGATATAGTTTTAGGAGGTGGTGTTGATGGTATTCCTAGCCCCTTTGGAGCTATGGCAATTAATGGGGCTAATGGGGAAATTTTATGGACTAAAGAAAACGGCAATGAATGGTTCTTGAGTGCTCAAAGCTATGATCAAAATGAAGATAATATTCCTGACATATTAATTGGTGGAAGGGACGCTGAACTTAAATTAATTAATGGATCTAATGGGGATCTTATTTGGGAATTTTGGGAAAGCGATGAAAATCCAAATGAATACGGTTGGTATAATTTTTATAATCCTCAAATTATTACTGATATAAATAATGATAACTACTCTGATATTTTATGCGCTAATGGTGGTGATCATTCTTTAGATGCAATTGAAACAGATAGGCCTCCAGGGCACATTATGATTTTAGATGCAATATCAGGAAATACACTAAAAAGTGCTGTTGTTCCAGACTCAAATGAAACATATATGTCTCCATTATTTTTTGATAACAAAATATTATTTGGAACTGGAGGTGAAACAATTGAAGGTAATTTATGGATGGCAGATTTTAATGATTTATTAAATGAGGACCTTTCAAATTCTATTCCTTTGATTTCTAATTTAGAATTAGGCATGATTGCTCCACCCTCTTTAGGTCATTTAAATAATGATAATATTCTTGATATTGTAGCCCAAAGTTTTGACGGTAAAATTACAGCAATTGATGGAAATACTTTAGAAATACTTTGGCAAGTTATAATTCCGGGAACAGAGAGTGCAGCATCTCCAATTATTGGAAATTTTTCAGGAAATGACCACAATGCAGATGTATTTGCCACATTATATGTAGGAGCAGAATCATCTTATTCTGATTTTTATCAATTAATGATAAATGGGAATACCGGAGAAATTGAATTCATGGATAGTATTGGTGATTTTAATTTCTCAACTCCTGTGGCTTTTGATTCAAATCAAAATGGAAAAGATGAAGTTTTAATTTCTGTAACAAACAATATTAATGGAAATTGGCAACATGAACTTGTACTTTTAGATTTTATAAATAATACTAATACCAATATATATTCAACAGATGGAGGAGACATTTGGTCTACTCCCTACATTAAAGATATTGATAATAATGGGTTAATTGATATAGTTTTTACAACTCAACTTGACAATCCATTTGTTAGTTCTGGTATAAGAGTAACAAGAATTGAAACAACTTTTACACCTCCACCATTTGAAATTGCCTGGGGAAGTTACATGGGAAATAACTATGATGGTATTTATCAGCTTAACTATGGAGATTGTAATGTTGACATGCACCTTTTTGCATTTCCTGGTACAGCTTGCCCGGGAGAAAATAACGGTTCAATTAATCTATATTTAGGACCAGATGGTCTTGGCTCCCCACCATATAGTTATTACTGGTCTAATGGGTCAACAACTGAAGACTTAGAAAATATTCCATCAGGAGAATACAGTGTTATCGTAATAGACTCCAATGGCTGCTCTGATACAATTTCAACTATTGTTCCAGAATATGAAAGTATTAGTTTTTCTCAAGCCCCATCATGCCCGGGAGGAAATGATGGTTGGGCATATATGAGTTCTAGTGGATGTTCTTGTAATTCCAGTAATTGTCAATTTACATGGTCTATTGGTGATTCAATAATAGTACAAGGAGATGGCAGCTCAACTGCAGAAACATATAAATATCTATTTAACTTAACGCCGGGAACATATACATCAACAATTACACATCCTGATGGTTGTATTCTTCAAGAAGATATCGTTGTTCCTGAAGCATCACCTTTATACTCTGATATATTCATAAATAATGACTGCAATCCAGAAAATGGTGTAATTGAAATCATACCATCTAACGATGATGTTACAATATTATGGGACCTTGGAAGTACTGAGTTTTTATTAGAAAATTTGATAGCTGGAAACTACACTGCTATTATTTCTGATTCTTTGTGCTCTGATACATTATCACTAGAAATTCCTGAGTTATTTTTAGATGAATGCGGAAACTGTGATGAAGACCCAGGAAATGATTGTATTTTAGGTTGTACTAATTCTTTAGCGTGTAATTATAATGAAATTGCTACTGATGATGATGGTTCTTGTATATATACAGATCAAATATGTGAATCTTGTGAAGATGGTGTCATAGTAGATAATGACTTTGATGATGATTCAATTTGTGATGATATTGATAATTGCCCTGAGGTTTATAATCCTAATCAAGAAGATTTTAATTCAGATAATATTGGAGATGCTTGCGATGGTATAGGATTACTTGAAAATCAAAATAGAAAAAATTTAATTAAAGTAGTTGATATTTTAGGTAGAGATTTTTCTTTAAAGACTAAATCAAATTTTTTATTATTCCTCTATGATGATGGTAGTGTTGAAAAAAAATATAAAAAATAAATGAAACAATTTGCTTTAATTTTAATCTTTCCCTTTTTTGCGACTTCTCAAAGTTGGATATTTTCAGGTTCTTATCCAGGAGATGCAAGACATCATCCTGTAACTTTTTCAAATGATAAATATGGTTTTATAATTGCTGGACAAAATGGTAATGGTCAATATCTTGATGACGTATTTAAGTACAACTCTGAACTTGAAAGTTGGGAACAACTAGACAACTTTCCTGGTGGCCCTAGAGGATATTCTTATGGAGTAGCAAATTCAACTCATGGTTATGTTGGTTTTGGAAGTAATGATAATGGATACCCAAATGATTGGTGGAGATATAATTTTGTAGAAGAATCATGGGAGCAATTGGCCAATTTCCCAGATCTTGGCCGAAATCATCCTGCTATGATAATAGTTGAAAATAAAGTGTTTATGGGCCTGGGGAGTGCAGACGGAGAGAATTTTGGTGATTGGTGGGAGTATAATATTCTTACTGATTCATGGTCACAAAAAGCAAGTTTTAATTTTGGTGATAGACATCATCCATTTTATTTTTCAATTAACAATACTCCTTATGTAGGCTTTGGTCATGGAGATTATATAAATGATAACATTACTATTTATAAAGATTTTTATAAATACGAGGCAAGTTCAAATCAATGGATTCAATTAAATGACTTTCCCTCTGAAGGAAGAGTAGCTGGAACACAATTTTCTTTTAACGGAAAAGGATATGTTTTGAGTGGTGATGGTGATGATCATGGCCCCCTTGATAGTGGTGAGCTTTGGGAATATGATCCAGAAAACGACAATTGGACTCAATTAACTTCGCATCCTGGTGGTGCTAGATGGGCACCAGGATCTTTTGTCATAGACTGTAATGTATTTTTAACTTCTGGTTATGAGGCAGAGACAGACACGTATTATAATGATATAATTAAATTAAAAATAAGTGAAGACTGTGGCTGCACAAATGAAAACGCATTTAATTATAACGATAATGCTACTTTAGATGATAATAGCTGTTGTTATGTTTCAGGTTGTACAGAAGAAATCGCTTATAATTATAATCCGGACGCTTGTTTTGATGATGGTAGTTGCACTCCAATTATTTTAGGTTGTAACAACCCCCTATCTTCAAATTATAATCCTGAAGCAAATTCGCTATCTGCTTTTGCTGGACCTAATTACATTGATTTAGGTCCTGGTGGTTATCATTATAATGATTTGTGGGATATGACATTTAACTGTATTGAAGAAGTAATAATTAAATCTATAGATTTATATGCTGAAAACTCTTTTAATACTACAGTCGAAATATTAGATGATAATAATAATCAAATTTATTCTCAAAATATTAGTTTGATTGAAGGCTTAAATCAAATTGAATTAAATTATTTAATAAATCCTGGTGATAATTATAAAATAGGTATTAATGGTGACAATCAGGGTCTTTATAGGAATAATAGTTTAGTTGAAAATACTCTACCATTAAATTTATTAAATATTATTGAGATAACATCTAACACAACTGATAGCCCATTAGATTATTATTACTATTTCTACAATTGGCAATTAGAAAAAGAATGTGATAACATTATTGACTTAAGTTGTACCGATGAATTGGCATGTAATTATTTAAACCCTATTTTCTTAAATGATTCTACTTGCTTATACCCTTTTGATGAATGCATTTCTAGTATATTGGAAAGTGGAGATTTTATATACGGAACCTATGATGAAAATTGCAATTGTATAGAGCAATCATCAAATATTTTAGAATCAAATCAATTCAAAAAAGTCATCAAAACAATTAATCTCTTAGGTCAAGAAAGTCATATAAAACACTTTTTGATACTGATTTATGAAGATGGAAGTGTTGAGAGAAAAGTTGAAATAAAATAATTATTTAATAACAGTTATTGGGATAACTCGAATATTACTATGTTCCTCAACGCTTAAATAATATAAACCCGGATTTTTATTTATACTTAAATTGATATTATGTAGCCCTGATGATAATTCAGTATTTAATAAAGATTCTCTTTTTCCAACATTGTCAATCAAATAAATTTCGACTAATCCATCCTCTAATACCTCTATATTAATTACTGTATTCCTTGATAGTGGATTAGGAAAACAATTTATAAAGGAGGGTTTTATTTGATTATTAATTTCTACAATTTCTCCCGAAATATTTATTCCATTAGTTTTATAATAATCAGTTCCCTCTAACCAATTAAGGACATTAATTTCTACTTCTTTTTTTTGGTAACTATCCCATATTATAAATCTAAAGGGCTCTAAGTCAACCATTCCATCTTTAACATCAGTAAATACATCGTCTCCCCAAACTGTAATAGCTAAATTATTATCTTCAAAAATTTGACGACCTACCAAATTATTTTGTGAATCAAAAACAGCGATTTCATCACCATATTTCATAAATGATTTTAAAACTTCATATGAAAATCCCAAAGTCATATTTTTGTCTGTAATTTTTGGCTTATTAAAATAAAAGCTATTTTCAAATGTGTAAACTGGCGCCCTCAAAGCTTCTTCAATTTGATTGTTTAAAAAAGTAAAATTAAAATCTGAATTTGATTTTATTGCATAGGCTTCTCCAGGTAAAAAATAATCAATAGTATTTATTGATAAATATGGCCAAAAAACATTTGCATTTTCATCTTTAACAAGTATTATATTTTCTATTACTGGAGCTAAAGATTCTTCAATTAATACAGGTTCATAATACAAACAACCTAAAATATTCCAATCTTCATTTATAGAAACAGTTGGATTAATTTGTTTATATCCATTAATAGTTAATGTTTGGTTTGTATTCATTTTTATTTGATAACCTTCACCATAATTATGTCCATTAATTCCATTAATTCCAAAAAAAGGCCAATAAACTTCTCCATATTGATCTTTAAGAATAACTACTTCTTCATTGATTTGAGAAAATATATCTTCCATATTAGTATCCATGGGAGATAAAAAAGTTGACCAGTAACTCCATCCTTGAGGTAAATTAATTTGCTGATTAAAAATTACACAATCAAAAGAACATACTAAATCAGCTGCAATATTTTGAAAACCCTGATGTAAATCATAATTTGATTGATTAAAATCATAAACTATAGCTTCGCCTAATGTAGATGAAAGAGTTTTATTATTTGAAAAAAAATTACCTGATGAACTAAAAACATTAGCATCCAAAGTTTGAGAAAAAATATAATTAGTTAGAAAAAATAATAAAAAAACAAAATTCATTAAGTAATTCATTGCTGTGAAATTGATTCTTGAATTTCTTGGATTAATTGGTTCATATTATTGATGTTATTTTGCATATCAGAAATTTGATTTTGCAGACTTATATTTTCGTAAATACTTTCTTCTAAAGCTAAAATTATCGAATTAATTAAATTTACTTGACTTTGTAAATTATCATTATTTGAATTTACAATTTCTTGAAGATTATAAAATGCATCTGAATTAAAGTTTACATTTTGTTGTAATAAAGTCACATTATCAATGATTTCATTTATTTCAGATTGAAAATAATTTATATTTTCAGTAAACGCTGAATTCATTTGAAGAACAATACCATCATCTTGCATATCAACGTAATTTTTAGTTGATACATTAGATGGTTCAATCGGATCAAAACTGTTAATTCTACCTTGAACATCTAAAATATCAGAATCAAATTGCATAAATAAATTTTCATTATTTATAAACTTAACTTCATTAAAATTAAACTTCAAAGTTGCATTGTCAGAACCAATATCAATATTGTCAGAATTTAAGTTAATTTCAGATGAAGAATTTATGTGAATTTTACTTTCTTGATTAACAGGGCTAACTATATTATTTTCTTCAGTCCATTTTTGATCACCTGATGAATTTGAAAAAAATGCGTATGGCACACTTAATAACTGTGTTTCCCCAAAATCCATAGGTGGGAGAGGTCCTTCATTGTCAAAATCAATATCAACGGTAATAAAAATAGTACCTTCTGTCCAATCAAAGTCAGAAAAAGATGAATTAGAATTATTATTACCTTGTCCAATAATTGTTGTAAAAAGTCCAAAATCATTAGTTTCCAGTTGATGACTTTCTTCCCATGCTACATTACCAGTTTCTAGTACAATTAATTTAAAAATTACAGTTATTGTTTGATTATCATATAAAACCCCATCAGCATCTCTAACCACTGCTTGGTAATTGATACCCTGAGGAGCTTGAGCAAATGCAATAGAGCAAATAATAAGAAAAAAACCAATAAATTTAGAATTCATAACTTTTACAATTAAAGTGCAAAAATATCTTATATTTGGATTATAAAACCTGTTAATTTTACATAGTTGTGAACAATCAATTATGAAAAAAGTTTACATTTTAATAATTAATGTACTAATTGATACTTAAAAATATAATAATGAAACAACTTCAAATCCCTTTTATTTTTATTTTTTCATTCTTCATTTTTTCATGTGAAGATGAAAAAAATGAAGTTTCTTATCCAAGTATAATTTTTGAAGCTCCTTTAATTGAGAGTTTTTTAATTGGTGAAGACATTAACATTTCTATTTTTGTTAACCACAATGAAGTAATTGATAATATTAAGTATTATGAAATATTTGACTGTTCTAATGATGATTTTGATTCACTTGTTTTACAAGAATGGGAAAATATTTATGAAAATGAATGGTCTTTTAATAAAGTAATTGAAACAACTAACTTACCTGAAAATACTTTATGCTCATGTACAATTCAAATTGAAGCCACTGATTTAAATAACGTAATGAGTCAAACAGAAATAATGTTAGATATCTCAAATTAAAAAATAGATTCCTAAATAAATTTTAAGACTTAATTATGAATAAAATATTATACATTCTTCTAAGCGTCCCGATAACGATTTTAGCACAGCAATTAAATACCGAAAATATTTTATATGACGGAAATAATAGAGAATACATAATATATATTCCTCAGAATTATTCCTCTTCAAACTCTGCACCAATATTATTCGCTTTACATGGAGGATCTGGTTACGCTGACGAATTTATGAACTATGAAGCTGATTTTAGAAGTATTTCTGATACTGCAGGTTTTATTTTGGTATATCCTCAAGCATTAGAAGATCCAAATGATGGAAATTCAACGAATTGGCTACACAAAGAACCCACTGATCACAAAGATATTTTTTTTATTGAAGCACTAATTGATTCCATTTCTACAAACTATAACATAGATGAGAATAGAGTGTATGCATGTGGTTATTCTCTTGGTGGAATGTTTTCATATGAACTTGCGTGCCAACTTAATCATAAAATTACAGCAATAACTTCGGTGGCCGGAGCAGCTTTTTTAGGAGCATTTAGTAGTTGTGAGTTATCACACCCAACAGCTGTTTTAAGTATTAATGGTACTGATGACGGAATTCATCCATATAGTGACACAAACGGTTGGTATTTCACTGTTCCTGAAATTAACAACTATTGGGCTACATATAATAACACAGATTTAAACCCAATAATTACTGAACTACCAGATATTAATAATACAGATGGTAGTACAGTTGAAAGATACTCATGGATTAATGGAGATGGATGTGTACATGTTGAAGAATTAAAAATAATAAATGGCGGTCATGATTGGCCCTCTCCTCTTTCTTCTTGGGGAAATCAAGATATTAATGCTAACAATGAAGTATGGAATTTTGTTTCAAAATTTAATATGAATGGATTAATTAATTGTAATTCTTCAAATAATCTTGAAATTGAAAATTCAACAAATAATAATCTTATTAGAATAATTGATTTATATGGAAGAGATTCAAAAAAAACATCTAATCAGTTATTATTTTATATCTATGAAAATGGAGAAAGCATTAAAAAATTTATCCTTGAATAATTAAGAATTATTATTTAAAATACATTTATTTTGGTGGGTCATACTGGATTCGAACCAGTGACTTCTACCCTGTCAAGGTAACACTCTAAACCAACTGAGTTAATGACCCTAATTAATAATAGTTTAATTTTTTAATTTACTAATTATACTTCCCTTTTCTTGTCTAGCTTTCCACCTTTCTTTAGCATATTTTTGCATGTCAACAATTTCATCATTCTCATCAGTAATTTCAAGGCCAAGTAAAGTTTCAATAACATCTTCCATAGTAACAATTCCGTCTATACCACCGTATTCATCAATAACAATAGCAATATGCTCTTTTTTTGCAACTAATTTATCCCACAAGTTAAGTAATGTAACATTACTTGGAACCCTCAATACATCTCTTTTAAATTTTTTAATTAAAATGTCATTTGAATCTTTTTCATCTGTAAGTTTCTCTAAAACGTCTTGTAAAAAAATATATCCAGTAATTTTTTCATTTTGATTATTATAAGTTGGTATTCTTGAAAAATTCAAAAACTTTTTTTCATTTTGAAATTCTAATAAAGAGGAATTTTCATCAACTGATACTACAACAACTCTTGGGGTCATTATTTCAGTTACTTTAATTTTTTGAAGCTTTAAAATATTTTGAATTATTTTATTTTCGTTTTCTGAAAAAACTCCTTCATCAGTACCGATTTTTGCTAGAGCAGAAATCTCCTCTCTACTAGTTGTTTCATCTTTTTTGTTTTGAGAAATAATTTTTGTTATTTGAATAGAAAAAATTACAAGAGGATAAGTAATAAATAACATTACTTTAATTATATAAAAATTTACTTTAGATAAACTTCTCCAGTATCTCGCACCCATTGTTTTAGGAATAATTTCAGTGATAACAAGTATTAACAATGTTAGTATTGCAGAAGTAACGCCTAAATATGCCTCACCAAATTCTTCAACTGCCTTAGCCCCAACTCCAGCCGCACCAATTGTGTGAGCAATAGTATTAAGGGATAAAATTGCGGACAACGGTCTATCAATATCATTTTTTAATTTTAAAAAGGAATTAGCCCAACTTTGTTTTTCTTTGATAGAGGTTAAAAAAGTTTTTGGTGTTGATAGCAAAACTGATTCTGCAAGCGAACATAAAAAAGAAACAAATAGAGCTAAAAATAAATAGGCAATTAATTCACTCATATATACATCAAATTACAATTTATTTATGATTTTTTATGAAAATTTATTTGGTAAAAGATAATACTATGGTTTAAACCAATACTTTATAGGAAAAAAAAGCATACCAAAATTTTCACCATTTTCTTTTTTTAAATTTTTGTGATGAATCTTATGAGCTCTTCGAAGGGCATTTAAATAACGAGATGAAGTATTCCTAAAGATTTTTGACCTTTGATGAATAAATAAGTCATGTATTAAAAAATAAGCAAAGCCATATAATGTTATACCTAAACCAATCCAAAAAAACGTTGTGTACTCAGGAAGCCCTATTAATATTGAAATGATACCTGGTGCAGCAAAAATTAAAAAAAAACTATCGTTTTTTTCAAATAATTGATCTTTATTAGGTTGATGATGATCTTTATGTAAATTCCAAAGAAAACCATGCATAATATATTTATGAGCAAACCATGCTACAAATTCCATAAATATAAATGCACAAAAAGTTATACCTATATTAATTAAAATACTAATCATTTAAAACAATTTTTTGGTAATTATTGCCATTATTTAAAATAAATAAACTGTCTTCATATAAGTTACTGTTATAGTTTAGAAAATTTGGTAAATTTTTTTGTAAACAAAACCTTAACCATCTAGACTCAACAAATTTAGGGTTTTTATTTATTACTTCATCTAATTTTTTCCTTCCCTTTTTAAATAATGATATTTTTGAAAAAGTAGATTTTTCATGCTTAGCTTTTAAAATCAAACCAGCGCCTAAATAAGCTTTTTGTTTTTCATTTTTTTCATCAGAACAATAACTTATCAAAGAATCACAGGAAATTTTATTAGTTACTGATCTCTCAAATAATTTATTTAATTCATCACTTTGTGAAAAAATAAAAATTGGAAATAGAAAATAAAATAATCTCATTGTTTAATAAAATAATTTTTAACAATTGAAGAAATCATTAAAATGAATTTTTTTGTATTTGAAATTCGAACACGTTTTTTTAAAATAATTTCTGGCTTTATTTTTTTAATTTTTTCAAATAATTTCAAATAATAAATGTAAGCTAAATATACTCCTAATCTTGCATCAGAAGGCAATAATTTAATCCCTAAATACCCATCATCAAAATCTTTTTGAATATCTGATTCAATCTCTTTTTTTTCTTTAGAATTAAAATTTGATAAATTAATATTAGGAAAATAAGTTCGACCTAATTCATGGTAATCATCTTTTATGTCTCTTAAAAAATTAATTTTTTGAAAAGCAGAACCTAATTTTTGTGCACTATTTGATAATTTTTTATAAAGCTTATCATCTCCATCAACAAATACCTTTAAACACATTAAACCAACAACTTCTGCTGAACCTAAAATATATTTTTCATATTCTTTTTGATCATAATTTTTTTCAGAATCTAAATCCATTTTCATACTGTAAATAAACTGTTTAATTAATTTGTGATCAATATTATATTTATTTACAACCCATTGAAAACTATTTAAAATAGGGTTCATACTTATCCCATCTTTAATAGAGTTAAAACAATTTTTTTCAAATTGAACAAGTAATTTTTTCTTATCATAATCATGAAAACCATCTACAATTTCGTCAGCAAAACGAACAAAACCATAAATACTATATATAGGTTCATGGAATTTTTTTGATAACATTTTAATACCTAACGAAAAACTAGTACTATAAGTTTTTGTTGTTAGCTCACTAGTTTTTAAGGACAATTTATCAAAAGTTGATTTCATAAAATAGGTTTTTTTTCACTAACATATTTAGCAACAATTTGCCCAGAAATTAATGAGGGAGGGACTCCGGGACCAGGAACTGTCAATTGTCCAGTGTAAAATAAGTTAGAAAGCTTTTTATTAATTATACTTGGTTTAAAATTTGCTGTTTGAAAAAGAGTATTTGCCAAACCATACGCATTTCCTTTGTAAGCATTATAATCTTCAATGAAATCATTTACACAGTAATCTTTTTTGTACTCAATAAAATCAGAAATATTTTCCCCACAATAATGTTCCAACCTTTTTAGAATTAAATTAAAATAATAATTTCTTAATTCATTGCTATCTTTTAAACCTGGAGTAATAGGAACAAGTAAAAAAACATTTTCTTTTCCATCAGGTGCAGTAAATGAATCTGTTTTTGATGGACAACAAGCATAAAATAAAGGATCTTTTGGCCATACTTTTTTTGTGTAAACTTCACTTATATGTTGATCAATATTTGCGTCAAAAAAAAGATTATGATGTATTAATTTATTTAATTTTTTATTTATTCCTAAATAAAAAAGTAAACAGGATGGTGAAAATGTTTTTTTTGACCAATATTTTTCAGAGTAATTTCTATATTTTTTTGGAAGTAATTTATTTTCAATATGGTGATAATCAGCTGAACCAATCAATACATCAGTTGAAAATAAATTATTTTTTGTTTTTACTTCTTTAACTTTGTTATTAGAAATATTAATCTTCTCAACAGATTCTCCTAAATAAAATGTAACCCCTAATTCTTTACACAAATCACCCATTCCCTTGATTACTTGATGAAAACCACCCATAGGATAATATGTCCCTTGAATAAGGCCAGAGTAAGCCATCAAACTATACAATGCAGGGGTGTCTTTAGGTGCTGTACCTAAAAATAAAACTGGAAACTCTAATAATGCTTTTAATTTAGGATGTTTAAAATATTTTGAAACATGAGATTTGTAAGACGAAAAAATTTGCAATCTAAATACATTTTTAAATAAATCTAATTTACAGAATTCAAGCCATGATATTCCAGGTTGAAATACAACCGAATTCATTCCAAAACTATATTTAAACTCTGCCTCTTTCATAAATTTATCAAGCTTTACTGCAGAACCAGGTTCTATTTGATTAAATAAAGATTCCAACTTATCATAATTAGCAGGAATAACTAAATTACTTTGGTCCTGAAAAATAATTTGAAAACCAGGGTCCAATTTTAAAAGTTCATAATAATCACTTGTTGATTTTTTAAATTGTTTAAAGAAATTTTCAAAAACGTCAGGCATCCAATACCAACTAGGACCCATATCAAAGTTAAATCCCTTTGCAGAAAATTGTCTTGCTCGACCACCAATTTGATTATGTTTTTCTAAAACCTGAACACTATATCCTTTGTTAGCTAATATAGCTGCTGTACTCAAACCAGCAAAACCACTTCCAATAATTGTTATATTCATAATAACTAAATTAGTTCATTCAAAAAAAAAACCTCACTGTATGTAAGGTTTTTAATTGTGGGCGATACTGGATTCGAACCAGTGACCCCCTGCTTGTAAGGCAGGTGCTCTGAACCAACTGAGCTAATCGCCCTTATGAGTATGCAAATATATAAATCTTTCTCTTTTTATCTAAAAATAGATAAAACATCTGCAACAATAAAAGAACTTCCAGTAACAAATACCATTTCATCGTCAGACTTTTTATCAATTATTTCCTTGACAGCATCAATTGGATTATTAAAAAGAAAAAAGTTTTTATTAATTGATTTAATAAGAGAAAAATATTTTTTTGGATTTAAGACTCTTGGGTTTGAACATGAACAAAAGTAATATGTAGCATCAAGATTTATAATTTTAAAAATTTCAATTAAATCTTTATCAGATGAAAAACCTAAAACAATATGTTTTTTTTTATTTTCTTTCCTTAACTGAGAAAAAACTGATTTTAAACCCTGTATATTATGGGCAATATCACAAATAATTAATGGTTTTTTCTGGATTATTGTCCACCTTCCAATAAAAAAATTTTTTTTATAATAACTTTCTATAATTTTATAAGATTTATTTTTTGAAAATTTTATTCCCAATTGAGATAAAATAGATTTTGCAGACTTAACTAATTCAATGTTAAATAACTGATAACTTGGCAAATTTATATTAGAATATTTATTCACTATTTTTTTAGTGTAAAAAATTGATGAAGATAATTTTTTAGCTCTTTCAGAAAACACATTAATCACATCATTTTTATTTTGTGATGAAATTAACACAGGAATATTTTTTTTTATAATTCCTGCCTTTTCATTAGCAATTGAAATTAAATTATTTCCTAGAATATTAGCATGATCAAGAGAAACGCTGGTAATTATTGAAAGTATTGGGTGAATAACATTAGTTGAGTCTAATCTCCCACCTAACCCACATTCAATGATGGCGATATCAACATTTTTTTTATTAAAGAACCAAAACGCCATTGCTGTTGTAAACTCAAAAAAAGAAAAGTTAACAAATTGGCTCAATGATTTAAATTTTTTTACAAATTGTATAACAGATTCTTTATCAATGTATTCATTATTTAATTGAATTCTCTCTCTAAAAGTCAATAGGTGAGGAGAAGTAAAAAGACCAACTCTATAATTTTGCTCTTTTAATAATTTTGACAACATATATGAAACAGATCCTTTTCCATTTGTGCCAGCTACATGAATACATTTGAAGTTGTTTTGCGGATTACCAATCTTATTTAATAGATCAGAAATATTTTCTAAATTTTCTTTATAAGCAATTCTACCTTGATTTTGAAAAAATGGTAAATCATTACATAACCAATTTTCTACCTCATCATAATTCATTAAAAAAATTTTGAAAATTAAAATTTACAAACAAAAAGATTTTCTTTATTTAACTTTTTTTCAATAGTACTAGATTTCAATTTTGTGTCATTCTCATTTTTGTTTAACGCCCAGTAAGTTAAAGCTCCTGAAGCATATCCAATGAATGCCAAAAAAGTAATACGTCTTAAATACCAAAAAAAATCAATTTTTAAAATACCCATAATTGCTACTCCAGCTGCTGATCCAATTATTAAAACACTACCACCTGTTCCAGCACAATAAGCTAAAAATTCCCAAAATGAGGAATCAACAATTTCTTTTGGATACATTTCTATAGCTCCAGCTACTAAAGGTACATTATCTACAATAGCAGATAAAAGACCAATAATAAAGTTAATAATGAAAATATCTCCATTAAAACTAGATTTTAAATAACTAGCAACATTATCTAATGTTCCAATAGTTTGAAGGCCATGTACGGCAAGTAGTATTCCTAAGAAAAAAAATATTGTTGGAATATCAATTTTTTTTACAGCACCAATTACAGTTAACTTTTTTCTTGTTTCATAAATTTTATTTCTGTGTAAAATTTCAGTCACAATCCATATCACACCCAAACTAAGTAGCATGCCCATATATGGAGGCAAATCGGTAATTAGTTTAAATATTGGAACAAATAGTAAACCTAAAACACCTAAAAAGAAAATAAAATTTCTTTCATTAGAGGTTGTAACATCATCATCTTCAGTTCTATTATCATTCATTAACACATTTCCTTTCAGTTTTATAGAAGCATATAATAAGGGTATCACCATGCAAATAATACTTGGTATTATTGTTGACTTTATAATATTAACTGCTGTTACTTTTCCTTTTATCCATAACATAATTGTTGTCACATCCCCAATTGGAGACCAAGCCCCTCCCGCATTGGCAGCAATAATAATCATCCCACCAAAAAACCACAAATCATTTTTTTCTTTCATTATTTTACTAAGTAAAGCACCCATTACAATAGCTGCAGTCAAATTATCTAAAACAGCGGAAAAGAAAAAAGCAACAATAGACAAAATCCATAATAACTTAACCCTTTTATTTGTAGTAATCCTATCAGTAATTATCTTAAAACCCTTGTGATTATCAACTAATTCAACAATAGTCATAGCACCTAATAGAAAAAATAAAATTTCTGATATATGTCCTACATGTTCGTGTAGCTGATATTTAAAATCTGGTGTATTCATCCCTAAAGCAATCAAGGCCCAACAAATAACACCAGTTACTAGTGCAATAGATGCCTTATCTACACTAACAACATGCTCTAATGTTATAAAAATATACCCTAATACAAATACACTAATAATAAAAATCTCCATAGTTTTATTTTAATAATTTCTTTAATGCTATTTCTAATGCAACAGAGTTAATTCTTGTTTTTTTAGAACTTACACTATAACAATCTTTTAATGCTTTTTTAATTATTCTAGAACAGTCCTTAAATACTGAATCATCAGTAATTTCTTTTTTTCCAGACATTAAAAAATCAAAGGCTCTAGCCATACCACAATTGGAAATGAAGTCCGGGATAATACTAATTTTATTATCACAAAACTCAGAAGTTGGGCCATAAAAAACTTCTTCATCAGCAAATGGAATATTAGCTCCTGCAGAAACTAGCTCTAACCCAGATTTAATTAATCTACTAATTTGTTCTTTTGTTACAATTCTAGAGGCAGCACCTGGAATAAAAATATCAGCATCTAAATCCCATATTTTTTTATTTATTTTCTTAAATGATTCCATTTCTGAACTGAAAAACTTATTTCCCTTTTTGTTTAAAAAAAACTGTCTAATTTCTTCAAAAGAAAATCCATTCTCATTTATTTGACCAGAGTTTTTATCGATTATTCCTATCACAGATGCACCTAACTGAGATAAATAATATGCAGCCGCTGATGCTACATTTCCCCATCCCTGAATAATAACTCTCTTTTTTCTTAAATCACCTCCCCACAAAGTATAATAATGCTTAACTGATTCTGCAACACCATATCCAGTTATCATATCAGCTATTACATAATTTTTATTTAAATCTGGAGTATACTTTTTATTATCAATTCTTTTTTTAACTCCATATCTTAGTTGACCAATTCTATTAATTTTTTCTGCTGAATTTGGGGAGTAATGACCTGAGAAAACCCCTTCTTGAGGATGCCAAACTCCACAATCCTCTGTCATTGGAATTACTTCATGAACTTCATCAACATTTAAATCACCTCCTGTACCATAATATGACTTTAATAATGGAGATACAGCTTTGAACCATCTTTTTAGAACATCTTTTTTTCTAGGATCTAATGGATCAAAATTAATTCCAGATTTTGCTCCTCCAATCTGTGGTCCGCAAACTGAAAACTTAACTTCCATTATTTTAGCTAATGATAGAACTTCATATTTATTTAATCCTTTTCTCATTCTAGTCCCTCCTCCACAAGCTCCCCCTCTTAAAGAATTAATTACAACCCAACCCTCAGCATTAGACAAACTATCTTTCCATTCAAAAACAATTTCTGGAGACTTATTTTCATATTTTTTTAATAATTTTTTCATAAAAAAAATTTAATCAAAAATAAAAAGATTATTACTTATGCTGATGTAATATTTATTTTTTTTTACAATTAACAGCAAATATCACCCGAACTGTGATCAACAGAGGAGCCTGTTATTTCTGACAGACAGTTAACTTCATTTCTAAACCTTAGTAAACCTAAAAATGCAAATATAATTGCTTCTTTAAATATTATGATTTTTTTTGAAGGCACTATTAACTTAGTTTTTGTTTTATTTATTATTTGTGACATTAAAAATTTATTGAACACACCACCACCTGAAACAAGACAATTTTTAATATTAAAATTAGAAAACGTGTTTGAAATTTGAAAAGAGAAATGTTCAACACAAGTACTTAATAAATCATTTGTATTTAAATTATAATTATTTAACTCAGATAAAAAAGATTTTTCTAACCATTCCTTGGCCAGAGATTTTGGTGGTGATTTTTTGTAATAACTAATTGAATTTAAGTTACTCAACAAATCTAAATTTATTTTTCCTTTAGACGCAAAATCACCTTCTTTATCAAAACTAAACCCTTTTTTTTCAGCTAAATAATTTAAAACAATGTTTAAAGGACATATATCAAAAGCAATTACTTTATTTTTTTTTTTGAATGATATATTTGAAAAACCTCCTAGATTTAAACAGGATTCATAATTACTAAATAATAAAACATCCCCGTATGGAACTAATGGTGCTCCTTGACCACCTAACTTCACATCTTGCTCTCTAAAGTTATATACTACAGGTATATTTGTTTTTTTGAAAATAATATCCCCCCTACCAATTTGTTTTGTTATTCCTTTTTCAGGATTATGAAAAATTGTGTGGCCGTGAGAAGAAATATAATCTACTTCGAGATTATATTTATTAATAAAATTATTAACCGATTCAGAAATGAATTCAGAGTATTGTAACTCAATTTTATTAATTTTTTTGTTGTTATAAAATAAATTAGAAAGCTTTTTTTTCCAATCAATTGAGTACTCAATATAATGAGTTGAAATTAATTCAAAATTCCACTTTTTATTTAAATATTTAAAATTACACAAAGCCATATCAAGACCATCTAGCGATGTTCCAGACATTATTCCTAAAACCCTATAATTTTTAATTTTCATACATTCAAAATAGAAAAAAAGAATTAATTTTAAGTCCCAAAATTAAACTAATGAAATTAAACTTATCTGAAGAACATTTAATGATTCAAAAATCAGCCAGAGATTTTGCTCAACAAGAACTTTTGCCTGGTGTAATAGAGAGAGATGAAAATCAAAAATTTCCTACTGAGGAAGTAAGGAAAATGGGGCAAATGGGATTTATGGGTATGATGACTTCAACTAAATACGGAGGAGGAGGTATGGATACTATTTCTTACATTTTAGCAATGGAAGAAATTTCTAAAATAGATGCTTCTGCATCTGTTATAATGTCAGTAAATAACTCATTAGTTTGTTGGGGAATAGAAAAATACGGAACTGAAGAACAAAAGCAAAAATATTTACCAAAATTAACATCTGGAGAACAAATCGGAGCTTTTTGTCTATCTGAACCTGAAGCGGGATCAGATGCTACGTCACAGAAAACAACAGCTCAAGAAACTAGTGAACATTACATTTTAAATGGAACTAAAAATTGGATTACAAACGGTAATTCAGCATCGGTTTATCTTGTGATTGCTCAAAGTGACCCCGAAAAAAAACATAAAGGAATCAATGCATTTATTGTTGAAAGGAATTGGGATGGAATAAGTATTGGTCCTAAAGAAAATAAATTAGGAATTAGAGGTTCTGATACTCATTCTGTCATGTTTACAGATGTTAAAGTTCCTAAAGAAAATAGAATTGGAGATGATGGATTTGGATTTAAGTTTGCAATGCAAACTCTTTCTGGAGGAAGAATTGGAATTGCTGCTCAAGCTCTAGGAATTGCTTCTGGAGCATATGAACTTTCTTTAGAATATTCTAAACAAAGAAAAGCATTTGGAAAACCTATATGTCAACATCAATCTGTAGCGTTCAAACTAGCAAATATGGCTACGGATATTGAAACATCTCGATTATTATGTCTTAAAGCTGCTTGGGAAAAGGATAATAATTTAGATTATAGCCTATCTGGGGCGATGGCTAAATTATTTTGTGCCGAAAAAGCCATGAAAATAACAACTGAGGCTGTTCAAATCCACGGTGGATATGGTTATGTTAAAGAATATCATGTTGAAAGATTAATGAGAGATGCTAAAATCACTCAAATTTATGAGGGAACATCAGAAATTCAAAAAATTGTGATTTCCAGATCTATACTTAAGTAGTTTAATATAATTTATTTTATATTATATTTTTTAACAACTTCTCCATTATCAAACAATAAAAAATATGTTTGATTATCTTGTAGCTCATATACTGACCTTCCAAATAAATCAAAAACCCCAATTAACTTTTTGTTTTGATTATTTTGATCAATATTACTATTTTGATGTACTGTTATTTCTATTTCAACTGAGGGACTAGTACATGATTCATCAGAACTTGCAATCTCCCAATCATAAAAATAATAATAATACGCTGGACTAAATCCAGGGTTATCGCCATTTTCATAGTCGTTAAAATAACCTTCATTTATACTTACAATTTCATTAACAATATATGGAAATGTTGGAAGTCCTCCAGTTGTTCTTTTAAACAAAGGATTGTTGTCTCCAAAATTTGCATTATTTAAAATAGCATCAGTAGTAATTATATATTCACCATATGGAATTGTCCAATTTAAATTTATTACGTAGCCATTTTCTTCACTTTCAGGAACATTAACGGTGATGGTCTCAATAATATTATTTAAATCAGAATTCATTAATTGAATAGTTCTTTCACCAGCTGTTCCAGTATAAACTTTAACAGAGTTGAGTGTGAATTCATCTAATGCTTGAAAACGTAAACCACCATTATATACTGTTCCACTATAATCACAATAAGGCCCACCATCACAAATATGATTTTGTTCTCCAACATTTTGAATTGTACCAGGATTTACTACTTGTTCTTGGTAAACATAATAAGTAGCGTTTTCAGTTAGGGGATTTGTTTGATAAAATAAACCATTATTAATAATGTTTAAATTTTCATCCATCCAGTAAACATCGCCATCAGCCTCAGCTTCAATTGTAATTATATCACCATAATCAACTACCCAATTTGTTTCTACATTAGGTGGATAGATAATATATTGATCACATAAATAAATACATGAATCATTATTTTCAACATTAACTTCTGGATCAAAGTTTTCTGCAGTTGGATCAGTACAACCAACAATTAAGCATGAACCGTCATCAGTGTTGGCATCTGGATTATAATTTGATGCATTTTCATTAGTACAACCAAAAATAGGTTCAGTTATTTCTAAAATATGAAGACCCGTTTGTTGATCAGTTGCTAAAATTAAGCCGGATGGTAAAAAAGGGTAAGCTCCCCAACAACCTTCGAATTCACCTCCTTCATAATCAGGTGAAGTGTCGTAATATGCAATCTCATTCATGTTAAATGGATCACTTGCATCGATAACAGTAACTCCAGATGTATAATAAGATGTAACTAAATAATCTCCTAAAACGTGAGTATTGTGAGGAATAACTGGAAAACCATTTTCATTATTCCATGATTGAATTAAATCTATTTCTTGAATATCAGAAATATTTGAAACGTCATATGCCCCAACATTACAATCAGATTGTTCGTCAGTAGTAAATACATAATTACCATCATCAGAAACCCAGGCATTATGAGTAAAATTACAAGATGTAGGTGAAGACCCTAAAATAACAGGGTTTGCTTTGTCAGAAACATCAACTGCTGTTAAGACACCTTCATAGACAGCAGCGCCCCATAATGTATCGCCCCTAACCATGCCGTCATGTAAATAATAAGCATCAAATAAACCTGCAACTGATGGATTCATTGGATCATCGTTAAGATCTAAAATTATTGCTCCATCAGTTGGCCCATCTTGAGAACCAAATATGTAAGCAAAACCATTTTCATCAATGTAAATATTATGAGCTCTCATAAATTGATCCGTCCAATATGTATAAGTTTGACCACTCAAATCTGTCAAGTCAACAATTAATAAACCATCTTCTGCTTCAGTTGTAACATATGCATACTTGCCCCAAGTTTTTAAATCTCTCCAAACAGAGTTAGATCCTGAAATAAAAAAAACTTCTTGAGGATTTGAAGGATTAGAAACATCAACATATGAAAAACCATTAGCGCAACCTACTAGAGCATGTTCATTTCCGTTAAGATCAACATAACCCCAAACATCATTTAAATCTTGATTATAACTTAAATTTCCTATTTGAACCATATTTAAACTGGATTGACTTAATAAGAAAACAGGGAATAATAAAATGAAGATAATAAGTTTAGTAAAGTTTTTCATAAGCTTAAAATTTTATTTAATATATACTAAGAGTACAAAAATTGTTCCCAAAGATAAACAAAGTGTTTTACAAATTTAGTTTTTCTTCGATATAAGAAATGATGGAGTGAATAATTGTAATATGCATTTCTTGAATCGAATCAGTACTTTTTGAACTCACACAAATAGAAACATCAGTATATTTAGATAACTCACCTCCTGAGTTTGAAGAAAGTGAAATAACTTTCATGTTTTTCTTTTGTGCTTCTTTAGCAGCATTAATTACATTTATTGAATTTCCACTAGTACTAATGGCTAATAAACAATCCCCTCCTTTTCCATTAGCTTCTAGAAATCTTGAAAATATGAAGTCAAAGCTTGTGTCATTAGCAACACATGTAATATGGGATGAATCAGAAATACATATTGCAGGTAGCGCTTTTCTTTTTTTATTAAAGTATCCAGAAAGTTCTTGAGCAAAATGCATAGCATCACACATAGAGCCACCATTACCACAGCTAAAAATAGTACCGCCATTTTTAATACTATTTAATATTAAATCAACTGCCTTCTGAATAGATTTAAAATTATTCTCATTATTCAAAAAAGAATCTAAAATAAGACGGTGGTTTAAAAAATGATTTTTTATGTCCATTTTATTCAGAATAAAAATCATTAAGACCCTGTTCTAACCAAGTCCTGTAAACATCTATACTGTTAGCATCCTTATAGGCTTTAGGTTGAAAATAATTACCATTTTTATCTTTTAACAATTCTTCATCATAATTAGGATCTTCACTTGGTTTTAAAATTATATGTAAAGGTTGTGTATTTTTTCCAAAAGTCAATGTTTGCAATGTACTCCACTGTTTACCAGTTGTATTAATTATCTTAGATTTTTTCCAACTACCATCTGCATAACATTCATCAATTTTATGTTCTGGGACTTCTTTTCTAATATCAACATATAATTGAGCAAGAATATATTGACTAATCAAATTATCAACTTCAGCATCATTCCAAATTTGATTTTCTAATTTTCTACAATTTACACAAGCCATTCCTGTAAAATCTACTAATATTGGTTTTTTATGTTTTTTTGATAATTCAATTGCCTCAAAGTAATCTTTAGTTACAATTCGATCATTACTTAAATTGATTACTTCACTTGGGTCTTCGTTACAATAAGAATATGTCTTAGGTGGAGGTAAGCCAAAAAGAGTGTGAGTAAAAACATCCTGATATTTACAAGATATACCGGGAAGTAAGTAAATAACAAAAAATAGAGTTAAGAGCCCAAATGCGATTCTAGAACTACCTATTTTTTTTCCTTTCTCATCATGAGGGAATCTAATTACACCAAACAAATAAAGGGCTAGACAAAGAAAAGTTATTGACCATAAAACAAAAAATGTTTCATATTTAATTAGACCTAATTTATACACTGCGTCAGCATTTGATAAAAATTTAATTGCTAATGCAACTTCTAAAAATCCAATAAACACTTTGAAGGTATTCATCCAACCGCCTGATTTAGGTAGTGATTTTAACCAAGTTGGAAAAACTGCAAATAGCGCAAAAGGAACACCCAGAGCCAGTCCAAATCCAATCATAGCTGAACTTAATTGTAAAGCGACAGCTGATCCAGATCCAGAAGCAGTGAGTCCAGTTTTAGCTAAAGCAGCTCCTAAAACAGGGCCGGTGCAAGAAAACGATACTAAAGCAAGAGTTAGTGCCATAAAAAATATACCTATAGCTCCACCAACTTCAGATGCGGAATCCACTTTATTTAATAATTTACTTGGTAAACGAATTTCAAAGTACCCAAAGAAGGAAATTGCAAAAATTGTAAAAACAAAAAAGAAAATTAAGTTTAACCAAACATTAGTAGAAATCTGATTTAATATCTCAGCATCAAGAGAAAAGAAATGAAAAGGTAAACTAAGTAAGAAATAGATCAGTACAATAAATCCGCCATACATAGTAGCTCTCATAATAGATTTTCTCCTATCTTCAGATCCCTTCAAGAAAAAACTTACAGTTAATGGAATCATAGGAAAAACACAAGGGGTGACTAACGCTATAAGACCAGCAATAATACCAGCTAATAAAGCTTCTAAAATCTTAATAATCGATGAATTTTCTTCTTCTTGAACTAATGAATTTAATCCTTTTATTTCTCTGTTGTATTGATTAGAGCAATCAAAATTATCATTAGAATGACTTAACGTTTCTTCGTTTTTAGTTAATTCTTTTTTTTTTAATGAAAAAGTAATATCAACAATTTCAGGTGGCAAACATTGTTGATCATCACAAACCATGAACTCATACATTGCATCTATTTGAGTGATGCCGTCTTGAACTTCAACTTTTTGAAAAAAACTTGCATTATCTTCAAAGTATCTTGCAATTTCGTCTTGAATTGGAACAAATTTTTCTATTGGATTATCTTCAGTAAAAAAAACTTTAAAGCCATTAACAAAATCTACTTTTTCAGGTTCTGAATCGATAAAATTTATACCATCAATATTTTTAAAATAAAAACTTGTTGAAACAATAAAACTTTCAGGATTTTTGTATTGAGAATAAATATGCCATCCTTTATCAATTTTAACATTAGCTAATAATTTATAAGAACCGTCACCTAGTTCTTCAACATCAAAAGACCATGTAGTCGGGTCTTCAATCTGAGATGTTGAAAAAAAAGGAAACATCAAACAAAAAACAAAAACTATTAGCTTTCTCATAACTTATTTTATTTGGCAAATATATGCCTTTTCTAGACTGTCAACAAATTTATATCTTTCATCAATTCTATGACCTACTATCCATACTATATCATTATTAGAGCAAAGAACGAAGCAACGCTTCTTTTCAATCAAAGAAAACTTATTGTCAATAAAGTAATCACTTAATTTTTTTTTTCCTTTCATTCCCGATGGAATAAACCAATCACCTTCCTTCCAATTTCTAAGTGTAAGCGGGAACTCTAATTTATCATAATTCAATACAGCAACTTTTTTATTTTTAAATTCAGTTAACTTAAAATTACCAACCAATTTTAATGACATTTTTATTGGATCTTTAATATAATTTTTCTCTTTAGAAATCTCTATAATTCTATCTTTAATCAATTTTGAAATGCAAAGTTTATTTCTATTTTTTACTAAAAAATATTTTTTTGAATAAAAACTTTTTCCTGATTCAGCGTCAATTACATTAAATATACTATCAATATCAATAAACCCAAATTCTTTAATTATTTCATATAAAACAGTTTTTGGTTCAATTGATTTAGTTAATAAACCAATGTCAATTTTTAAAACTTCATCAACATAGGTAGTACATCTTTTTTTTTCATTTTCTATAAACTTCAAATAAATATTTTCTGCACTTTTGAAGTTTTCAATTGTGTTATACATTGATTCAATAAATCCAGGATTTATATTTTGAAATTCTGGAATAATTGATTTTCTAATTTTATTCCTTTTATACTTTTCATCCTCATTTGATAAATCTTCTCTAAATTCAATTTTATTTTTATTTGCATAATCTAAAATCTGATTTTTTGTGAAATTTAAAAGAGGTCTAATTAATCTATTTTGTTTTTTTTCAATTCCCTTCAAACCAGATATACCTGTTCCTCTTGAAATATTAAACAAAACTGTTTCAATGTTATCATTAAAATGATGAGCTGTAACTATATTATCAATTTTATTTTTATTAACTAAATCATTAAACCATTCGTATCGCAACTCCCTAGCAGCCATTTGAATAGAAATTTTTTCATCAAAAGCAGTTTTTTTAGTATTAAATTTTTTTACAAAAACATTAATGTCAAGCATATTACAAATAGATTTAACAAATTTTTCATCCTTATCAGAATCTTCTCCTCTCAAAGAAAAATTACAATGAGCCACTGAAAATTTAATATTAGAGACTAAAAATAAATTTAACAAAACCATACTATCAACCCCACCACTCACTGCTAACAAAAATGAGGATTTTTTATAATCAACTATATTGCTTAAATCTTCTAAAAATTTATTTTTCATCTTCTAAGACATTGAGAATTGATTTTGCTTTTATTAAACATTCTTCATATTCATTATCAGGATCGGATTCAATAGTTATAGCTCCACCTACAATAAAAGAAAGATAATTACTTTTTTGATTATATAATAGTGAACGAATTACAACATTAAAATCAAAATCTAATTCAGGTGTAAAATAACCTATTGAACCTGAATATAAGCCTCTTTTAACATTTTCATATTTTTCAATTAATTCCATAGACTTTAACTTCGGAGCGCCAGTCATAGAACCCATGGGAAAAGAGTATTTTATAACATCCAAAGGGTGAAAATTAGAGTTAATTTTTGAAGAAATTGTGGAAATTAGATGATGTACATTTTTATAACTATATAATTTAGCAAGTTCCTCAACTTTAACTGTATTTTTTTTTGCTGTTATTGATAAATCATTTCTTACTAGATCTACAATCATTACATTTTCTGAAAAATCTTTTTGACTATTCATTAATTTTTTTTTGTTTTTTTTATCAGATTCAATCGTACTTCCTCTAGATTCGGTTCCTTTAATAGGTTGTGAAATAACCTTATTATTTTTATTTCTTATGTATCTTTCAGGGCTTGAGCATAAACAATACTTATTATTAACTTTATAAAATGATGCAAAAGGAGACCCAGTATAAGTGTTTAGCTTGTTAAATAACTGAGCAGGACTTAAGTCATTAAATTTTACATTGAATTCTTGACAAAAATTCATTTCATAAATGTCCCCCTTTTGAATGTGTTCTTTTATTAAACTAATTATTGACAAATATTTTTTTTTTGTAATAGTAGGCTGAACTTTAAATTTATGGTTAATTTTTTTAGGTTCTTCTTCATTAATTATTTTATTATATAAAGATGAAATATTTGATTTTGAAGAATCATAAATAATTGTAAGGGTTCTATTTTTTACTTTGAATATATAAAATGGAATAAAAAAATTTAGTTTTTTAAATTCAAAAGAATCTTTATTTAGTGAATTTAAATTTTCTAATTCATTTTTTAAGTCATAACTAAAATGTCCAAAGACCCAATCTTTATTTCTATCTAAAAAAGATTTAAACGAACCAAAAATATTTTTTTCTGGACTAATTTTTTTTTTTACACCAAATGCCGCCAAATAATCAAAAGAAGAATATTTATTATAGTTGTTGTTACTATCTAGAAAACAAAATCTAGATCTTTTATCTAAATAAAAAAGTAATTTTTTCTTAAATAAAGTTGGACATTCTAGAATAAATGTTTTTTTCTTTCTCATAAACATTGTTAAATTAGTGAATTATTAATCAAAAAAATAATGATGGAAAATTTAAAAAAAATAATTATCTCGATACTAATTATACTAATATTAGGAGCAGTTATTTGTGTTATGATGTGTAACAAATCTGAAAACAGAGCGATGGACATTTACAATCATAATGTAAAAATTTTGGAAAAGTTTTGGGAGTATTATGAAAATGAAGACTTAGATAACATTGAAAATATGATGGCTGGAAATTATGAAAGTTATTTTTATCCAATTAACGAACCAAAGGGAATTAAGTCTAGCAAATATGAAGAATTAGAACGTATGAAAAGATTTTTTGATATGGCCGATAATATTTCTTTGGATCACACCATTATATTACCTGGAATTGATACCACCAGTTTCTCACCAGATGGAAGTGTGAGAATGTATTCAGGATGGTCATTTGACGTAAATGATAAAAAAGTTAGCTTATCGCTTTATGGATTTTATGATTTTATTGAAAACAAAATATTGTTATCTCACGAGTGGTACGACAGAAGTGGTGTTGGTTTAGAAATAAGAAAAGCCTTTCAAATAAATGAAAGTTCTACTGACGAAGCTATAAGTGAGTAGTTATCAATAATTTAATGCTCTTTTTTCTGTTGCATCTAAAGCTGCTTCCTTAAAAGCTTCTGAAAAAGTAGGGTGAGCATGACAAATTCTTGCAATATCTTCAGCAGAAGCTTTGTATTCCATTGCAACAACTGCTTCAGAAATTAAATCTGCACACCTAGGGCCAATCATATGTACTCCTAGTATTTCATCTGTTTCAGAATCGCAAATTATTTTTATAAATCCATCAATATCATTTGAAATTCTAGCTCTACCATTTGCCTTGAATGGAAATTTTCCAATTTTAATTGATTTACCCTCGTTTTTTAATTGCTGTTCTGTTTTTCCAACAGAAGAGACTTCAGGCCAAGTATAAATAACACTTGGAACTAGGTTATAATCAATATGAGGAATTTGACCTGCTATAGTTTCAGCTACAAAAACACCATCTTCTTCAGCTTTATGAGCAAGCATTGGTCCACTTATTACATCACCAATTGCAAATATATTTGAAACTGATGTTTGTAATTTTTCATTTACCTTGATTCTTCCTCTTTCATCAACCTCAATGGAAAGATTCTCCAAACCTAAACCATCAGTATATGGTTTTCTTCCAACAGAAACTAAACAATAATCAGACTTTTCAGTTATTTTATTACCATTCTTATCTTCAGAAATAATTTCAACTTTTTTTCCAATTGTTTTAACAGATTGAACTTTATTAGACATATTAAATTCAAAACCTAAATGGCTAGTTAATACTTTTTTTAATTCATTCCCTATACTTTTGTCCATAAAAGAAATGATTGAGTCTGAATAATCAAAAACTTTAACCTTCGCTCCTAATCTAGCAAAAACAGAACCTAACTCAAGACCTATAACCCCAGCACCAATAATTGATAAGTTTTTTGGACACTCCTTTAATGATAAAGCCTCAGTTGAAGTTATAACTCTTTTCTTGTCAAAAGTGATGAAACTAGGCACAATTGGCTTTGAGCCAGTTGCAATAACGATATTTTTGCTTTTTAAAACCTTTTTATCTCCACTATTTTTTATTTCAACTTCTCCTTTTTTATTCAAATATCCAACACCATGAAAAACACTGATTTTATTTTTTTTCATAAGAAAATTTAAACCTTCTGAGTTCTCTTTTACAACTTTAGATTTTCTACTAATCATTTTGGAAAAATCATACTTTGGAACAGCAGAAATACCATGCTCTGAAAAATCAGTGATAGCTTTATGAAACAACTCGGAAGATTCTAAAAGAGATTTAGATGGAATACACCCAACGTTCAAACAAGTTCCTCCTAAATTATTATATTTTTCTATGATAGCAACATTCATTCCTAATTGGGCGCATCTTATTGCACAAACATAACCACCTGGACCCGAGCCAATAACAATTGTATCAAATGTATTCATAAAATTAATTTCTATATTTTTTTATTAAACCAAATAATAAAAGTATTACAAGATAAATGAAAATTAAAATATTTCCATATTTGACATAAAATGTTTTAAATGATAATAATTCAATAGGATGTGTAAATGAACCTGAAGTATTAGGCTCTAAGACTTTTTCAAATTGACCTAAAGGATTGATGACACTTGAAATACCAGTGTTTGCTGATCTTGCTACATATCTTCTTGTCTCTATAGCTCGTATTCTAGCATAAGAGTTATGTTGTTTTCTCCCTTGAGTGTCTCCCCACCAACCATCATTGGTAATTATAAAAATTGCTTGAGCTCCTTTCTCAACAAATTTTCTGACGTGATTTGGAAAAACAGACTCATAACAAATTAAAGAGGCAATTTTATTTTCATTTGAACTAAATAAAGTTATTGAATCTTGTTTTGAAAGATTTCCTGCACCCCCTGCTAATTTTAAAAAATTCTCATTTAAAAAAAACTTTAAATAATTTTTATATGGTAATTGTTCAGCACCAGGAACTAACTTAGACTTATGGTAAAAATTTATTCCACTAGAATTAAATTGTAAAGAAGAGTTATATAATTTATAAGTTCTTTGTTTATAATCTTTATATCCATCTATAAAATGATAGACTGTAGCTCCAATAATTATATTTAAGTTTGGGTACTTTTCAACCAATCTTGTTATGTGAGATATTTGATTTCTGTTATAATTAATTATCTCATTGTTTGATATTGTGAATGTACTGGAAAGAAATGTTTCAGGAAAAATAACATAACTTATAGAATCATTAATGTTCTTTGTTAGATCATAAAAAACAGATTTTTCAATTATTTGAGCTTGACTTGAAAACTTTTCTAAATTAGGGTCAATATTAGACTGCGCAACAAGTATATTAATTTTCTTACCTTGAAAATTTGATGAAATATAAATACCAGCTGATATAAAAATCGGTATAAAAAAAACTAAAAGGATGTTATTTAATTTTAATGTTTTTTTTGATATAAAATTTAGATAGCATTTAAAAATCAAATAATTTATAATTAGAACCCATAAACTACCACCTAATACTCCAGTGTAAGAATACCATTGAATAAAAATAGGAAATTCAGAAAAAACATTTCCTAAGGTTAACCAAGGCCAATTTAAATCCCAGTTCATGTGTAAAATCTCAAAAAAAATCCAATATCCAGAAAGAAAAAAAATAGGTGATATAAAATTTATTTTCTTTGAAGAAATATGAAATAAATAAAAAACTATAGACATAAAAAAAGAGTTGAGTAAAACAGCAATCAGCCCTTCTCCAAATGCTGGAGAAGCATTCTCAACCCAAATAGTACAAGAAAAATTAAAAATGAAAAATGAAAAATAAGAATATAAAATTACGTATAAACTATTTTTTTTATTCGCTCTAATATTATTCTCTATCAATAAAAGAGGAAAAAATGTTAAAAAAATTAAAGGAGTTAAAAGTTTAAAATTGGTGGGCCAACTCAAAAAAAAGAAAACACCAGAAATTATAGATAAATAAATTAGTTTCATCATTTTCTACCACTTATATTTTATTGTAAAAATATTTGAATATAAAACCGAAGAAGTATTACCTAAATCTGTTAAAGAATAATCAATAAATAAAGACCAAATATTTATACCAATACCAAAATTTGGTTGAAAAGTAATATTTTCTCCTAGAGTCTCTAATAATTTTTCTTTTTGAAAATTACCGAATCCAAACCTTAAAAAACCTATTTTTTTGTAATCTAACTCTAGTCCTAAAGCAGGATCTAAATTAATAATCTGAGAAGAAATAATCGTATTTCTTTGACCATCCCAAGTAGCTATCAGTTCAAGGGCTGAAAGACATGATATATCTTTATTAAAATTTAAATTTCTTGAAACACCAAAAGAAAATTTAGGGTAAGTAACTTCAATTCCATCTTCAGGAATATAATTACCAGATTCTAAATATTGATCTGAATATTGACTTTCATTAATATCCCAAATATTTAATGTGCTAGTAAAGTCTTTTAAACATATACCAAATTTCCATTTTTGTAATATGTATTGAAAACCAATATCTAATCCAAATCCCCAAGCACTCGCAAATGGACCTATTTTTCTGTGAATTATTTTTGCACTTAGGCCATAATCTAAGTTATATTTTGTTTTTTTTGCTAAACTAAATATAGAGGCGAAATCTGAGGATGAAAAAGTAGAAATATTATTATAATTGATGTTACCATTTTCATCTAATAAATTTGTGGTATTTAAAATATCATCTATTCCGAATCTTATAAACGCTACCCCCAACACATAATTAGAATCGACTGGCATTGCAATTCCAGCATAATCATACTCAGCAATTCCTGCAAAGTAAGAAGAATGCATGACTCCCAACTCAAAACTTTTAACATTATTTAGTCCAGCAGGATTGTAAAAAACAGATGTCAAGTCAGATACATTTGACACAACTGTATTAGACATCGAAATTGAACGAGAATCGATTCCAATTGACAAAAAATCATTACTATATTTTGACTGAGAAAAACTTACCAAGTAACCTAAAAAAAAGAAAAGAAAAATCTTCATAAACACAATAGATTAGTTAAATATAAGCTAATTGTTATTATTTTTGAAAACGAATATTTAAATAATATATTACTATATAGAAGAAGAAAATGATAAAAAATATTCCTAATGTAATAACATTAAGCAATCTAACTTTAGGGCTTTTGGCAATTTTTCATGGACTAATTAACTCTAACTTAGTTTTATGCTCTTTTTTAATTGTTTCCGGAGTTTTTTTAGATTTCCTGGACGGAAAAATTGCAAGATACTTAAAGGTAGAAAGTGATTTTGGAAAGCAATTAGATAGTTTTGCTGATATGGTTACTTTTGGAATCGCACCATCAGTTATAATTTATAAACTACTTGAATTATCTGGTTCCAACTTTACTTATCTTGCCTTTTTCATACCAATTTTTTCTGCAATAAGATTAGCAAAGTATAATATTGATAATAAACAAGGAAATTATTTTATTGGCTTGACAACCACAGTGAATGCATTATTACTAAGTTCTTTACCTTTAATTCAACAATTTCAATCATCAAAATTTATTGAAAGTTTACTTTCTGACGCTAGTTTTTTAATTTCTTTTACTTTATTATTTTCTATTTTGTTGATTAGTAACATCACTACATTTTCATTAAAATTTTACTCTGCAAATAAAATGGAAAAAAAACTTAAAGTTTTATTCATAATCGCATCCATTCTTTTTTTTATTTTATTAAAATATTTAGCTATACCAATAATTATTTTTTTTTATATGCTTTTATCTATTATATTTAAACCAAAATAATTTATATGAATTTTATCGCAAAAATTAATATTATGCCCAAAGAAGCATTACTTGACCCTCAAGGAAATGCTGTTAGAAAAGCTATGAATAATTTAAAATTATCTAGTCAAAAAGTTCGAATTGGAAAACACATTATAATTGAACTATCGTGTGATACAGAGAAAGAAGCTAGTAATATTATTGAAGAATCTTGCAAAAAATTGTTAGCAAATCAAATTACAGAAGAATACTCGTATACAATTGAAGAAATTACAAGTTAAAGTTTTTCCCTAAATATAATTTTTTTACTTGTTCGTCATTAGCGAGTTCATTTGATGTTCCTGCTTTTAAAATTTTTCCATCATAAAGTAGATAAGACCTATCAGTTATTGATAATGTTTCTCTAACATTGTGGTCAGTAATCAAAACTCCAATATTTTTTTCTTTCAATTGAAAAATCATTTGTTTTAATTCTTGAATTGCAATAGGATCAACACCAGCAAAAGGTTCATCTAGCAAAACAAAACTTGGGTTAACGGCAATGCAACGTGCAATTTCTACCCTCCTACGCTCACCTCCAGACAACAAATCTCCTCTGTTTTTTCTAATTTTAGTTAATCCAAATTCCTTTAATAATTGATTTAATTTTTTTTGATTTTGTTTTGAATTATTATTCAAATACTCTAAAACACATAAAATATTATCCTCAACTGTCATTTTTCTAAATATTGATGGTTCTTGTGCTAAGTAGCTAATTCCTTTTCTAGCTCTTTTATACATTGGATAATTAGAAATGTCCTGACTATTCAACAAAACTTGTCCATCTAAATGTTTAATTAACCCAACTAAAATATAAAATGATGTTGTTTTTCCGGCACCATTGGGCCCAAGTAAACCAATAATTTCTCCCTTTTCAATTTTAAAAGAAACATTATTTACTACTTTTCTTTGATTATACTGTTTTGTGATATTTACTGCTTCTAATTTCATCCGTTAGTTTTTTTATGTACATAATGAACTACTATGATAGAAATCTCATATAATATCATTAGAGGAAATGCAATCAAAATTTGACTTAACACATCAGGTGGAGTAATTATTGAAGATAAAATTAAAACAATAACAAACGCATGTTTTCTGTAGATTTGCAATAATTTTTTAGTTACTAAATTAAATTTTGCAAGAAAATAAATTACAAATGGTAGTTGAAAAACAAAACCGCATAACAAAATAAATTTTGTAATCGTTTTAACAAAGGATATAAAATTTATATCGTTAATAATAATATCACTAACAGTAAAATTGGAAAGAAAGTTTAGAGATAGCGGAGTAATGATATAATAACCAAATAAAACACCTAGTATAAATAAAACTACTGAGGAAAAAATTAAATATCTTGCATATTTCCTTTCAGACTTATACATACCTGGTTTTATAAATAACCAAAATTCAAATAAAATATATGGGAACGAAAAAATTAATCCAAAAGAAAAAGCTACTAATAGTGACATATTAAATTGACCGGCTAAATCAATATTTTGGAACTGTAAAGTAAGTGGATTTAAGCATAACGATTTTGAGATTGAACATAAAAATTCGTAGGTAGGGAATTTAGGGTTCAAAAAAGCAAAAATAAACTTATCAAATATTACTTTAATATTTATGAAAGAAATAATAGTAAATAAAATTATTGCCAAAAAAGAGTAAACTAAATGCCACCTTAATTGCTCTAAATGACTCAAAAAACTAGATTTCTTTAATTGTTCTTGTTTCATTAGTAATTATTAAATTATCTCCTCTTTTAAAATATCATGTAAGTGAATAATCCCATCATATTTATTTTTTTTTAGAACTAATAACTGAGTAATATTATTTTTTTTCATAATATTAAGTGCTGTAAATGCAAGTTCACTTTCCATTATTACTTTAGGGTTCTCAACCATCAAATCTTTCGCTTTTGAAGTCATGATATTATTATTTTTTTGTAAAAAACGTCTTAAGTCCCCGTCGGTAATTATCCCTAAAACTTTATTTTTTTCAACAACACAAACTGCTCCCATTCTCTTCGAAGATATTTCAAAAACCACGTCCTGTAGTGAATCATCAAGTTTAACTTGTGGTTTTAAATCAGAATTATAAACATCTGAAACTTTTAAGGTTACTTTTTTTCCCAATATTCCTGCTGGATGAAAACGTGCAAAATCATCTTTAGTAAAACCTTTTAATTTTAATAAACAAATTGCTAAAGCATCTCCCAAAACTAATTGGGCAGTTGTACTTGTTGTTGGGGCTAAATTATTTGGACAAGCCTCCTTTTCTATATAACTATTTAAAAAATAATCTGTGTTTTTTGATAAAAAAGAGTTTTTATTAGATGACATTGATATAGTTATATTTTTTTGACCTTTTAGAATTGACAAAATTTTTTTTAACTCTTCTGTGTTACCGCTTTTTGAAATAAATAAAACAACATCATTCTCCTTAATATTTCCTAAGTCTCCATGTAATGCTTCAACAGCATGGATAAAAACAGAGGAAGTACCTGTTGAATTAAGTGTGGCAACTATTTTTCTACCAATGATTGCACTTTTTCCAATTCCAATAACAACTAAATGACCCTTCATGTTTTTTAAAACACTAATAATTTCTACAAAAGAATAGTCAATGTAATCTTTTAATTGATTAATAGTTTTTGCCTGAAGATCAATTACATCAATAGCATTTTTTATAACGTTACTTTTGTCCATTATTAAAAGGATATCATTAAAAGGAACACAAAATTAATTTAATTATTGTAAAAAAATTATCTTAAGTGCTAAATGTATATTATGTTTTAAACTTTAAATGCAAAATATGACATTAAATTCAAACCTATTTTAATAGAATTATGATCAACATTAAATTTTGAAGTATGTACTGAATGAATAATTCCTTTTTCTGAGTTTGCTACTCCTAATCTAAAGAAAGTAGATGGGCATTCATGACTGAAAAAAGAAAAATCCTCAGAAGCCATTCTGATAGGTAACTCATGAATACTATTTTTATCTAAAATGTCTCTTGATAAATTAATACACTTTTTAGTAACTTTTTCATTATTAAATAAAGATGGATAACCTTTAAGAATATTAAAGTTGCACTTTGCTTTATATTTATTTTCTACTTTAAGGGCTTCTGACTTTAAAATTTCATGAACTTCTTTCCTGAAATCTTCATCCATAGTTCTTAAAGTCCCTTCAATTAGTGCTTTCTCAGGAATTACATTGGAAGCACCAAATGCTCTAAAATCTCCAAATTCTAAAACATATGGACTTGAATTTTTTCTATTTTCTACTTTTTGTTTTGTATTAATAATAAGTTCTGATGCAACTGTAATAGGGTTTATAGTTTTGTTAATTAATGCAGCATGTCCTCCCCTCCCAATTATCTCAATTTTCATATCATCACATGCCGCCATGTACTGTCCAGATTTAAAACCTACATTTCCAACTTCCATTTCAGGAAATACGTGTAACGCTAACATTTTTTCAACATCTGGATTTTTCAAAACACCAGATTTAATCATTAAAGAAGCGCCACCTGGTAACTTTTCTTCAGCAGGTTGAAAGATAAATTTTATTGTTCCAATTAAATTTTCTTTTAATTTATTTACAATTATCGCAACACCGAGTAGTATTGAACTATGAACATCATGTCCACAAGCATGCATAACTCCATGATTAACAGATTTATAATCAATGTCATTTTCTTCTATAATTGGTAATGCATCCATATCAGCTCTAAATCCAATGACTCTAGAACTTGAGTTCTTTCCTTCTATAACTGCTACAACTCCATATCCACCAATATTTTTTGTAAATCTTATATCATTTTTCTTTAGTATAGAGCATATGAATTCTGAAGTTTCTTTTTCTTGAAATGATAATTCAGGATGTTTATGTATCCATTTTCTAAACGATACAACATCATCAAAAATCTCATTAGATATTTTTTCAATATCAGACTTTAAATTGTTTATTTTCAATTAAAATTATTGAATTATTTATAAATTTAATTTAACGAATTTTTATTAAAACATGAAAATCAAAAAATTTACTTTTAATACTTTTCAAGAAAATACTTATGTAATTGAATCAATGAATAAATGTATGATAGTTGACCCAGGTTGTTCAAACAAAGAAGAAGAAGAAACTTTATCAAATTACATCAAAAGTGAGAATTTAGAACCAATTGAATTAGTTAATACTCACTGTCACATTGATCACATATTTGGAAATAACTTTATTTCAAAAAAGTATAACCTTAAACCAAAAATTCATGAATTAGATCTCCCATTACTTGAAAATGCTGGTTTAATTGCCAAAAGTTATGGAATAAGTCTAGAACAACCTGACACTGACGTAACTTTTATAGAAGAAGGAGATATAATCAAATTAGGTAATACAAATTGGGAAATTATTTTTACACCTGGGCACGCTCCAGGTCATATTTGTTTATTGGATAAAAAAAATAAAAAAATAATTTCAGGAGATGTGTTATTTAACATGAGTATCGGTAGAACCGACCTTCCATTATGCAATCATGATGACTTAATAAATAGTATAAATGATAAATTGTTAGTTTTAGATAATGACACCGAAGTATTTTGTGGACATGGTCAAAACACAACTATTGGATTTGAAAAAAAACACAACCCGTTTTTATAGTTATAAAAATGATAAAATTTTTTTCTCAATAAATTCACTGTCCCAAATTGAATCTATATTTTCAATTTGCATAATTTCTTGCATTATTTTTTCTTGTTTCCTTCCAATCTGTAAAGCTTCATTATAATCAATATGACTAAATGTTACCATGGAGTATAGAGGAGTCCATTTTGAAGGATGTTTTTTTGTAAATAGTGCCTCTATTTTTTTTTGAAGTAAAAACTGCTTATCACCAGTTTTATCTCTCATAACAATAAAATTATGCATGGATAAATCCTGCATAGCGTCAGTGTTAATTTTTCTATTTTTTAAAAAAATATCGATAGAGCTACTGAAGTCAATACCTCCAAAAGACTTATCAAAAAAATCTACAATTAAATCACAATCTTCAAAGCCACAATTCATACCTTGGCCATAAAAAGGAACAGTAGCGTGACAGGAATCTCCAATCAATATAAAATTATTTTTTCTCCATGGAGAGCACCTTATTATTCCCAGAGGAGAAACTGGATTGTTTAAGTATTGTTCTGTAAGATCAGGAATGAGAGGAACTAAATCAGGACAATTTTTGTTAAAAAAATCGTTTACATCCTGTTCACTATTTAAATTTTCAAATGAATTTTCTCCTTTGACAGGGAAGAATAATGTACATGTAAAAGTTTTATCTAAATTAGGCAAAGCCATTACCATGTAAGAACTTCTTGGCCATATATGTAACGCGTCAGGTGAAATTTGCCAATCACCATTATTATCAGTTGGAATAGTTAATTCTTTATACCCACAATCAATAAATTTACTGGTCATATCAAAATCAGAAAATTTGTTCATTTTTTTTCTAATTATTGAACCCGCGCCATCAGCAGCAAAAACAAAATCAAATTTTAAATTTTCACTTTCATCGAATTTTAAAATTGTATTTTCAAAATCTACGTCTATACATTTTTTTTTGAAAAAAATTTTTACTCCATCGTTTTCAGCTAAATCCATTAACATACAATTTAATTCTCTTCTGGGAACAGAGTAAATTGCTTGATTTTTTTTTCCATAATATTGCTCAGTTAATTTATTATCGACTGAGTGCATTAATCTTTTTTCAACAGGAACCGAAATAGATAATATTTTTTCTTCTAAACTAACTTTTCTCAATGCTTTTCTTCCACGATTTGATAATGCAAGGTTGATAGATCTTCCAGCATGAATACTATCTTTTCTCATGTCACCCCTTCCTTCAAAAACTGTCACTTTATATCCTTTTTTTGAAAAATATATTGAGAGTAAGCTACCTACAAGTCCAGCTCCAACAATAGCTATATTTTTTCTTTCTAAAGACATTTTCTAAGTATTTGACTAAAATTATAAATATCTTCAAATGAATTGTAAAGTGGTACTGGAGCAAACCTTATTACATTTGGCTCTCTCCAATCTACAACAACCCCATTTTTATTTAATATTTCATAAACTTTTCTTCCGTTTTTATTTACTAAGACAGATAATTGACAACCTCTTTTTTTTGGCGTAATAATTTTAAATTTAAAATCTTTAGACTCATTATTAAATCTTTCAAATACCAATTCAAGGGCATTGACTAATTTTTTTGATTTTTTAACTAAATTATTCATCCCAGCCTCATTAAAAACATCCAATGATGCCTTGTGGGCAGCCATTCCAAAAACTGGAGCATTAGATAACTGCCATCCTTCTGCACCCTTCATTGGACTGAATTTTGTTTTTTTATTATAGTTAAATCTATTTTTTTCAGAGTGTCCCCACCATCCTTTTAATCTAAATGGATTTTTTTTACTTTGATTTTCATGTACAAAAATTCCTGAAACATTTCCTGGGCCAGAATTTAGATACTTATAAGAACACCAAGCAGCAAAGTCAACATTCCACTTATGTAAATTTAATTCAATATTACCAGCTGCATGAGCTAAATCAAATCCCGCTAACGAACCAACTTTATGACTAGCAGCAGTTATTTTTGAAATATTAAAAACCTGACCACTATAATAGTTAACTCCTCCAATAAAAACTAAGGCTAATTTATCTCCTATTTTATTTATTAGTTTTATCAATTTATCCTCATCAATTACACCATGAGAATCACAAGGAACTTGAATAACGGCATCTTCAAATTTATATCCATGTAATTCAACTTGAGATTGTAAAACATATAGATCAGATGGAAATGCATTTGATTCACATAAAATTTTATACCTACTTTTACTAGGTTTGTAAAAAGACATTAGTAATAAATGAATATTAGTCGTTAATCCGTTCATTACAACAACTTCATTTTTTTTAGCACCAACTATTTTTGATGTTTGACTTGTCAATATTTTGTGAAAAGAGAACCACGGATTTTTAGCTTTAAAATGACCATCTACTGCATATTTTGCCCAATCATTTAGCTCAGACTTAATATATTCTTCTGTTTTCTTTATTTGTAAACCTAAGGAGTTTCCACAAAAATATATACATTTTTTACCTTTGTGCATAGGAAAAAAAAACCTATCCCTGAAATTAGATAAAACATCTTCTTTGTCAAGTTTTTTTGCAATATTTTTATTAAAGTCCTTTAACATTTTTATATATAATGAATTGCAAAATTAATAATTGAAAGTTATTTAATACTAAAAACTAAATTTTAATTCTTTAATATTTTTTGTGTTAAAAAAAAAGTGATTTTTTACAACAAAACATTGCAAAAATTAATACTAAAATGATAATTTAGTTATCTTATTTTTTAACTATGAATTACTCAAATGATTTTATAAATAGACACATCGGTGTTAACACAAAAAATGCCAAAGAAATGCTTACCTATTTAGGGTTTAATGAAATTTCAGAATTGATAAAACAAACAATTCCACAAAACATTAGACTTGAAAAAGATTTAAGTCTACCAAACGGATTAAGTGAACCTAGGTACCTTGAATTAATTAAGAACTTAGGTAGAAAAAATAAGAATTATAAAAGCTACATTGGTCTTGGATATTATAATACAGTTCTTCCTAGTGTAATAAAAAGAAATATACTTGAAAATCCTAATTGGTATACAGCTTACACGCCATACCAACCAGAAATAGCTCAAGGTAGACTAGAAGCTTTATTTAATTACCAAACTGTAATAACTGAACTTACCGGAATGCCTATCGCTAATGCTTCATTGTTAGATGAAGGTACGGCAGCAGCTGAGGCTATGATTTTAAGTTTTAATAACAGATCTAATAAAAAAGGGAATGAGCAAAATACATTTCTTGTTTCGAGTGATTGTTTCCCTCAAACTATTGAAGTACTGAGAGCTAGAGCAAATCCAATTGGAATTAATTTAAAACAAGTAAATGAATTTGATTTTTCAGATGACGTATTTGGTATTTTAATTCAATACCCTGGTAAATATGGATCAATAGAAAACATTGAAAAAATAATTTCAAACGCAAAGCAAAAGAATATTATTGTAACTGTTGCAGCTGATTTACTTGGTCTCACGTTACTAAAGCCACCTGGGGAATTTAACGCTGATATTGTTGTTGGATCATCACAAAGGTTTGGTATACCAATGGGATATGGTGGCCCTCATGCTGCATATTTTGCTACTATAGAAAAATTTAAAAGAAGTGTTCCTGGTAGAATAATTGGCGCTTCTAAAGATGTTGATGGAAAACTTGCTTATAGAATGGCTCTTCAAACTAGAGAACAACATATAAGAAGAGAAAGAGCGACATCAAATATTTGTACTTCACAGGTCTTATTAGCTGTTATGGCATCAATGTATGCTGTATATCATGGCCCTAAAAAATTAAAGAATATCGCTCAAAATATTCATCAAAATTGCTCCATTTTATCTAATGGTTTAAAGTCCATTGGAGTCAAACAATTAAATGACTATTTTTTTGACACAATTTTAGTGGACATTGGAGATATTTCAATGGATACTTTAAAAGTATTTGCACATGATTCTAAAATGAATTTCAACTTCATTGATGATAATTTACTATCAATTAGTTTAGACGAGAAAGATGACATCTTGAATGTTCAGGAAATTCTGAAAGTTTTTTCTAAAATCCAAAATAAAACAATTAGCCAAGAAAAATTAAACGATCTTGTTGAAAGTAATCAAAATAAATTTAATATTCCTGATTCTTTAAAAAGAGAATCAACTTTTTTAAATTTTAAAACATTTAACTCATATCATACAGAAACCGATTTAATGAGATACATAAAAAAATTAGAGCGAAAAGATTTGTCGTTAACTCACTCTATGATCCCTTTAGGCTCTTGTACTATGAAGCTAAATGCAGCCGTTCAATTACTTCCTTTAAGTTGGTCAGAATTTTCAAATATTCATCCCTTTGCTCCACTTGATCAATCTAGAGGTTACCAAATTATGTTTAGAGAATTAGAAGAAGATCTTTGTGAAATAACTGGTTACGATGCTATTTCCTTACAACCTAACTCAGGCGCACAAGGTGAATTTGCTGGCTTAATGGTTATTAAGAAATTTCACGAAACTAATAATGAGGGACATAGAAATATCTGCTTAATTCCCTCATCTGCTCATGGCACAAATCCTGCAAGCGCAAAAATGGCAGGTATGAAAATTGTTATAATTAAATGTGATGAACAAGGAAATATTGATTTTACTGATTTAAAATCTAAAGTTCTTGAGTACTCAGATGTCTTAAGCGCTTTAATGATTACTTACCCATCTACTCACGGTGTTTTTGAAAATAATATTCAAGATATCACTAATTTAATTCACGAACATGGTGGGCAAGTTTATATGGATGGAGCAAATATGAATGCACAAGTTGGTTTGACTAGTCCAAGCATTATTGGATGTGATGTATGTCACCTTAATTTACATAAAACTTTTGCAATTCCTCATGGAGGAGGTGGGCCAGGAATGGGGCCAATTGGGGTTAAAAAGCATTTAAAAGATTTTTTGCCAGGAAATCCAATAATTAAATGTGGTGGTAAACAAGCTATTCCATCAATTTCTTCAGCCCCATGGGGAAGTGGTTTAATTTTAACTATTTCGTATGCATATATAAAAATGCTAGGAAGAGAAGGTCTTAAAAAAAGTACTGAAATTGCAATTCTAAATGCAAATTACATGAAAAAAAGATTGGAAGAGGACTATAAAATACTTTTCACAGGTATAAATAATACTGTAGCTCACGAAATGATAATAGATTGTAGAGAATTTAAAGAGCACAATATTGAAGTAACTGACATTGCTAAAAGATTGATGGATTATGGGTTTCACGCACCTACAGTCAATTGGCCAGTTGTAGGAACAATGATGATAGAACCTACAGAAAGTGAAAGTAAAGAATCTTTAGATTTATTTTGCGATGCACTAATAATGATTAAAAAAGAAATTGAAAAGTATAAATCAAATGAAAATAATATTTTAAAAAATGCTCCTCACAATTTAGAAGTTTTAATTAATGATTCATGGAACTTTCCTTACTCTAAAGAGGAAGCTGTTTTTCCAACAAATTTTGTCAAACAAAATAAATTTTGGCCTACTGTTAGACGTATTGATGAAGCTCAAGGAGATAGAAATTTAATTTGTTCATGTGTAAGCACAGAAGAATATAACATTAATTATAAAGAAAAAGTCTTATAATTTTTGTAAATTGTCAGCCACAAAATTTAATATTTATTAATAAAATTCTAAAGAATATGAAAAATTTTACTATTTCTATGTTTTTTATTGTTTGTTTTGGACTAAGTATTTCTTTTGCTCAAACTAACAATAAAATCAAATTCAAAAAATCTAAACAAGAAACAACAATTAAAAATATTGAAGTTTCAAATACAATCGAATCTAGACAAGGAGGTGATTGCATTTTTTCAGATGATTTCTCAAATCCCTCTACATGGGTTATTGATCACGATGCTACTGCTTGTGATTTAGATTGGGAAATTGGAACAGGATTAGAAACCGGAGGGAGCTATCCAATATCATCTATAGAATCATCAACAGCAAGTAATGGATATGCTATGATTGATTCTGATGAATACGGAGGAGAAGAAGGTGGAACTGAGGTGGAAGACTCTTGGTTTACAACTGCTCAACCTATTAACTTATCAAGTTATCCTAATGTAGTTTTACAGTTTGAGACATGGTACAGAAGCTGGACTTTTGAAAAGTGTTGGATTGTAACAAGTACTGATGGTGTTACTTGGCCAGAATTAACTCCAGATTCTGAAGAAGATCCAGCCGCTGGTATATACGAAGTTTTTCCTGGTATCTCAGGTGATGGTGGTGCAGATGTTGGAGATAATCCACTTACTAAAAGAATTAATATTTCTGAATCTGCTGGAGGTCAAGAACAAGTATGGATTAGATTTCACTGGACTGGAACATGGGGTTACGCATGGTTCGTAGATGACGTATGTGTTATTGAGCAACCTGCAGATGATTTAGTTTTGAACTATGGGGTTGTTTCACATACAGGTACAGGTGAGGAATACGGTAGAATCCCACAAAACCAATTAGGTAATTCAATGCAATTTGGTGGCGAAGTTTTTAATTTTGGAATAAATAACCAAAGTGAAGCTACTTTAAGCATGAACATGTCTCTAGACGGAAATACTGTTGTTTCTGGTGAATCAGGATTTACTATGTACTCAGCAGATGCAGACGGATTTTATAACGTAGAAGAAACTGATGGTTTGATAGATTCTGACGAGTCAGTTTATTTCCAATTAGATGCCGCTCCTCCTAGTACAGAAATTGGAATGTATACTGTTGATTTTTCAGTAGAATCATTAAATGAAATGGATGGTTCTGAAAACTTTGGAAATAATATTCAATCTAGAGAATTTGAAATTACCAATGATCTTTACTCTGTTGATGGAATTGATGTTTATTCTGAACCTACTATAACAAGACTAGGAACTGGTTCGTTTACTGATGCTACTGATGGGTTTATGATTATGACATATTACGAAATTGAAGAAACTACTGATGTTGCTGGTCTAGAAATTATGCTTGACTCTTACGCATACACTACTCCATTAACAGTTCCTGGAGGTGAGATAATTATATCACTGAAAGATACTTCAGATGTTTTAGCAGGGTTTGATTTAGCAAGTTTTCCTTCTTCTTCTTTAGTAGAATCAGATTTTTATATGGTAACTCAAGGAGATATTGATGACGGTTCATTAGAAGTTGCATTTGACTCTCCATATACATTAAGTCCAGGAGCATACTATGCATGTGTTGAGATGTATAGTAACAACAATGCTTCTGATATTTACATCCTTGATGATGAAACCGTTCCACAACCGGGTAGCGCTAGTATGATTTTTATTCCTGGTGATGCAGTTTACAGTAATGGAACTGCAGCTGGTGTAAGAATGAAATTAGGTAACGGACAAGGTTTTGATATTGAAGAAGCTACTTTAAACGGAGTTTCTGTTTATCCAAACCCATCAACTGGACTAATTAATATTAATTTTGAAAATAATGATGATTATACTATTGAAGTAACAAATATCATTGGAGAAATAATTTTATTAGATAAAGTTAATTCAAACACTAATATTGATTTAAGCAATTTTGACAAAGGAACTTATTTAATTAAAGTGTCAAATTCAAAATCAAGTAAAACTGAAAGAATTGTTATTGAATAAATAATAATTCTATATTAAAAAAAAAGCCCGGTTTATATCGGGCTTTTTTTACATAAAACTTTTTAATCTCCTAAATATTTCAGAAGAAAATATAAATTTATTTAGATCTTTATTTGTACTGTTCATAATTTCGTCCTTTGACCCCTCCCATAATTTTTTTCCCTTTTGAATAAATATTATATAATCTCCTATTTGCATGACTGAGTTCATGTCGTGAGTATTAATAACAGTAGTTATATTATACTCATATGTGATTTCTTTTAATAATTCATCTATAACAGTGGCAGTATAAGGATCTAATCCTGAGTTTGGTTCATCGCAAAATAAATATTTTGGTTTTAAAATAATAGCTCTAGCAATTGCAACTCTTTTTTGCATCCCCCCACTTAAGTCAGCAGGATACAAACTGTTTACGTTATCTAAATTAACCCTATTCAAACAAAAATTTACCCTATCTTTCATCTGCTCTGTGGACATTGATGAAAACATAATAAGAGGAACCATTAAGTTCTCTTCAATAGTTTTAGAATCAAACAATGCTCCTCCCTGAAAAACCATACCAATTTCTTTTCTTATATTTTGTTTTTCCTTCTGACTCATTGAAGAAAAATTTCTCTTATCAAAAGAAATTGAACCAGAGTCAATTTCATGTAAACCTAGCATTGATTTTATTGCAACTGTCTTTCCCGAACCACTTCTACCAATTATTAAATTAACTTTACCTGGAAAAAAACTAGCTGAAATATTATCTAAAACTAAATTAGGGCCAAATGATTTAATTACATTTTTTACTTCTATCATAATGATTAACTTAAAAGTAACTGAGTTATTAAATAGTTAAATATAATAATCAAAATACTTGAGTTTACTACTCCTTTGGTACTTGCTTGACCTACTTCAAGAGCTCCACCTTTTGTGTAATAGCCATAAAAAGCAGGGAGTGTAGCTATAATTATTGCAAAGAAAACTGTTTTTATATATGCATAAAAAACGTTAAAGGGAATAAAGTAATACTGCACACCATCTAAAAACTCTGTTGTACTACATAAACCAGTTATATCACCAAAAAACCAACCTCCTATAATTGCAAGAAACATACTAAAAGTAATTAAAATGGGATTAAAAAAAATAAGGGCAAAAATTTTTGGTAAGACAAGGTAAGATGCTGAGTTTATACCCATCATTTCAAGTGCATCAATTTGTTCGGTAACTCTCATCGTACCGATAGTTGATGCGATATTAGAACCCATTTTTCCTGCTAAAATCAAGCTAATCATTGTTGGTGAAAATTCTAAAATTATTGAATCCCTAGTAGCTAAACCAATCAAATAACTAGGTAATAATGGATTTTCTAAATTATAAGCAATTTGAAGAGTTACGACGGCTCCAACAAATAATGACACAAAAGCAACAAATCCAATCGAAGAAACTCCTAAAACAAAAACTTCATTCAAAAAACTTTTGTAAAAAACTGTAAGCTTTGAGGGTCTACTGAAAACTTTTTTAACAAAAAGAAAATATTTACCAATTAGACTAAAAATGTTCATATTCTTTTTTAAAAATAATTATATTTATTAATACTATGAAAAATTTACTAATATCTACATTATTATTATTATTTATTGGAGCTTCTTTTTCTTCATGTAAATTATTAAAGAAAGATTGCGACTGTCCTCCTACACCTGCAAAAATACCTCTTAAGCTTTTAAAATGAAAGATTTGTTTTGCATTATTCTAGCTGGTGGAATCGGTAGTAGATTCTACCCATTGAGTCATGAAGATGAGCCAAAACAATTCTTAGACTTTTTTGGTGAAAAGGAATCATTAATACAAAAAACATATAATCGGATTTCTCTATTTGTTCAAAATAAAAATATTTTTGTTCTAACGAATAGTAAATATGCTAATCTTACAAAAAAACATCTTGGAAAAATACCAAAAGAAAATATTTTATGCGAACCGATTCAAAAAAATACTGCTGCATCAATAGCATACGGAAGTTTTACCATTCATAGCAAAAACAACAATGCAAAAATAATTGTTTGCCCTTCCGATCATTTAATTAACGACAACTTAAAGTTTAAAAACTTATGCTTAAAGGCTTTTAATTATTTAAATATTCAAAGCCAAATTGTTACTATAGGAATCACGCCAACAAGTGCTCACACTGGTTACGGTTACATAAAAACAATCAAAGGCAAAAACAATGAAATAACAGATGTTAAAGAATTTAAAGAAAAGCCTGATAAAAAAACAGCAAAAAAATTTCTAGATAGTAAAACATTTTTATGGAACTCTGGTATATTTATTTTCAAATCTGAATTAATTATTCAACAATTTAAGTTACATCTACGTAAAACATATAACTCATTTGAAAAAATTTTAAATAACAAAAAATTTGACTTAACTAGTTGTTTTTCAAAGATTGAAAACATCTCCTTTGATTATGCTATTTTAGAAAAAAGTAAAAAAATTCAAGTACTTAAGACTAACATAGGTTGGAATGACTTAGGTAGCTATTCTTCACTATACAAGGAACTAAAAAAAACAAATTTCAACAATGCTCTCAATGTTAAAGAGGCAAAAATAATAGATTCTAAAAATAATTTGATAGTCCTACCAAAAGGAAAAAAAATAATTCTAAAAGGACTTAATAATTATATAATAGTAGAAAAGAATAACACATTGTTAATTTACCCAAAAAGCAATGACCAAGAAATTGGAAAATTATAAGTTTTAATCTACAATTACTCTTTCAATAAATAACTTATCACTGTCAACTATTTGTAACTGATAAATTCCTTTTCCATAATTTTCAAGATCTGTAGAATAGAAAATGTGAGATTCTAAAGAATTGAATTCAGTAACCTTTATAATCTGACCGACAGAATTAAAAATATTCAAAGTAATATTACTATTTTCAGATTTAAAGTATTTAATATTAACGATACCATTTGTTGGATTTGGATAAATTAGAAAATTTTTCTCAAATTCTTCATCAATTCCTATACCATCATCAAAGTCACAAACATTACCTTCACCATCTCCATCAGAATCTTGTTGATTTGGGTTAAATACATAAAAACAGTTGTCAATATAATCACAAACACCATCCCCATCATAATCATCAGTAATTCCATCTCCATCATCATCAGCACAATTGCCATTACAATCAAAACCTTCTTCAGCATAAACACATGAACCATCATCATCTGTAGCAACTACAGAGAAATTACATGCAATTTCATCTACACAACCACTTACTTCAATTTCATCACAGACACCGTCCCCATCTTCATCATTTAAACAATCACCATTACAGTCCAAATAGATGTCCTCCACATAATCACATGAACCATCATCAGTATTAGCAGATTCATTATAATTACAAGCTACTGAATCTGTACATCCAAAATAAATACATGACCCATCATCTTGAGTAGCACTTGAATCGAAATTATCAGCTAAAGGATAAGTACAGCCAAATATTTCTAATTCATCACAAATTCCATCTGCATCAATATCATTTAGACAATCACTATTACAATCTAAATAATTTTCGATTGGAAAATCACAAGAACCATCATCAATATCAGCAAAAGGATCATAATTACAAGCCGTAATAAGAGTACATCCTTGGTATAAACATGAACCATCATCTTCATTGGCAAGTGGATCAAAATTATAAGCATCTAAATCCATACACCCTCCTACTTCATCTTCATCACAGACACCGTCACCATCTTCATCATTTAAACATAAGCCATCACAATTAACATAATCAACTCCAAATAAATCGAGAACATATAAGCAGGAATCGTCGTCAACAGAAGCATTTGAATCATAATTACATGCTAAGAAATTAGTACAACCTTCATATAAACATGAATTATCATCAACGTTAGCTATTAAGTCATAGTTAAGTGCTGTATTATCAGTACAACCCAAGACAATAAGAGTGTTACAAGAACTATCATCATCTGTTGCAATAGGGTCAAATTCTAAATATCCAGGATCTGTACAACCCAAAATTTCCAACTCATCACATATTCCATCATTATCAATGTCACTTAAACATTCACCATTACAATCTAAATAAGTCTCAATTGGATATGAACAAGTACCATCTTCATCAGTTGCATTTGTATCATAATTACACGCTGTAAAGTCAGAGCATCCTAAAATTTCTAATTCATCACAAACACCATCACCATCAGAGTCATTTAAACAACCACTATTACAATCTAAATAAGTCTCAATTGGATATGAACAAGAACCATCTTCATCAGTTGCATTTGTATCATAGTTACATGCTAAAGTATCAGTACAACCATTTATTTCAACTTCATTACAAATCCCATCTCCATCAGCATCATTTAAACAGTTACCATTACAATCTAAATAAGTCTCTAATGGAAATATACAAGAAGCATCATCAGTTGCATTTGGATCATAGTTACATGCTAAAGCATCAGAACATCCTAAAATTTCTAATTCGTCACAAACACCGTCTTCGTCTACATCATTCAGACAATCACCATTACAATCTAGATATAACTCTAAAGGATATATACAAGAACCATCGTTGTCAGTTGCATTTAAATCATAATTACACGCTGTAAAGTCAGTGCAACCGTCTAATAAAAGAGTTAAACAAGAACCGTCATCATCTGTAGCGTTTGGATTAAACTCTAAATATAATGAATCAGTACAACCACTTACTTCCACTTCATCACAAACTCCATCACCATCAGTATCATTTAAACAAGTACCATTACAATCAAAATAATCAACCCCATATATATCAATAGCATAAATACATGAATCATTATCATCAGTTGCTGATGAATCGTAATTACAGGCTATAAAATCAGTACATCCAGAAATTGGTACTGTTTGACCAAATAAAATAAAAGGAAAGAAAATTAGTAATAACTTTTTCATAAAAAATATTATCAACTTGAATAAATCACATGCTTCACAAGCCAGAAGGAATTCAAATTATTTTAATTTTAAGTTAACAAAACTAAAAATAATACTATACAAATTTAATCAACAATAACTCTTTGAGATACTACTTTATCAGCGTCATGTAATTGGATTTGATAAATACCTTTTCCATAATTTTCTAAATCTAAAGAATAGTCAATATTTGAATCAAATGCTTTAATTTCTATTGTTTCTACAATTTGACCAATGTTGTTTATGATTCTTAAAATTATATTGTTTCCTGAATTTAAATATTGAATATTAACTAATCCTTTAGTTGGATTTGGAAATACTAAAATTGAATTATTATTTTCTTCATCCAAACCAATACCATCATCTGGATCACATTCATCTCCTTCACCATCACCATCAAAATCTTCTTGGTCAGGGTTATATACATCTACACAGTTATCTAATTCATCACAAATCTCATCCCCATCAGCATCATTTATACAGTTAC
>TARA_B100001121_G_scaffold284164_1_pt1 | contig 92238 bp, 97 predicted proteins | sample TARA_B100001121 | Tara Oceans TARA_B100001121 (sample SAMEA2622817) | marine metagenome | biome: marine biome (ENVO:00000447); feature: surface water layer (ENVO:00002042); material: "saline water (ENVO:00002010), including plankton (ENVO:xxxxxxxx)" | depth 5 m
ATTTTTTTAAAATTATGTATATCGGATCTGAATGCCCAATTTTTTTCTTTACTATAATCTAATTTTTTTTTTTGCTCTCTATCAATGAATTTTTGATCTGGAATCGTTAGATCAGAAGAGTAATAAAGTGTTTGTTTAAGACCACAAGAAGAAAAAAATAAAAGTAATAACAAAAGTACGTTTATTTTCATGTGATGGATATTTTATTCGGATCTATGGTTAACAGTTGAAAAAACAAAGTATACAGCTATATTATAAATTGAAATCATATTGGATTAATTACATCCAATATTGTAATTCTTTAGCACATTTTTCTAATTTTTTACCAATTTTTTTAACTCTCAACAAAAATTGACGTGGTGTATATAAAGAATTTTCTGTAATTCTCTTTGTTAGCAAAAAAAGATCTCCAGGAATAGCTGAATATCTTGATACCTCAAGGGCAGAGACATGTAAATACATGTTTGTATTGGGTATTTTTTTATCAAATTTTCCCGACGAGACTTTATTCCACCAATTACCAAATTCAAAACTTGAATCTCCTCCCAAATTTGATTGTATATAGTGATTTAAATCTTCATCACTTAGAGCTAAAAGTTTATCAATTGCAAACATATAATAATCGAAAATTATTTTTTGCCCTTTCCAAAAAACTTCTTGAGTTATGTGAGAATAAAATAAAGGATGTTGAATACGATTATGTTCTATTTTTGAATTTAATTTTATTAATGAATTCTTTGCATATTTATTTATTGCGACATCAGTTAATATTGGATTTTTAATTATTTTTTTTACCCAATGCTTATAATCTGACTCGTTACTTTTTCCCAAATCATCAACGGCGATGCTATTAAAATATAATAACCTTTCAATAGTCAAAGGAGTCATTTTATCTTCGTGTAATAAAGCGGGACCACTCTCTCTAACTTGCCAATAATATGGTGATTCAGAAGCAAAGTAAATTAAATCATCAATTTGTTTTTTTGTATATAAATCTCCTAATACATAAGCTGATGTAGAAATTAAGAAAAGTAAAATAATGTATAAAATATTCTTCAAAATAATTTTTATTAGAGTAAATATAGGTTTTTTGGGATAGTATTAGAACATGTAATTTTAATACTCATAAATTAAAACCATCTTCTAGTTTTTTTTTTATAGTTTATAAAATCATCTCCAAATAATTTTAACATGGCTTTTTCTTCAGGTAAGATTTGAAAATATGTTATAAAATAAACAAAAAAACCAACTATAAGAATACCCCCATAGAAGTTAAATCTTATGCTTATTGAAATTAAAATGAATAACATTCCAAGATACATTGGGTTTCTAGAATATTTGAATATTCCCCCAGTAACTAATGATGATGCTTTTTCTATATAAATCGGATTAATTGTGGTTTTTTCTTTTTTAAATCTTTGGAAAGATATTAGAATTATAAGCAATCCAAAAATCAAAAAAAACAAACTTATTTGACTGGAATAGTTTATAATTAATTCAGGAAAAATGGGTTTAGATAAATAAATTAACAATGAACAAATTAAAGTTACTATCGGTGGTGGTACTGTGTTTTTCATAACAATAAAATTTAATTAAATATACTAAGGGTTTAATTAATTAGGAATAGTCGTTTCTTAGTATTATTATTCAGACGGAAATGCATCTGATTCCTTACAATCCCACGTATGTTTAAAAAATAATTTTTTTGCATTAAGTTTAAATATCTTTGGTGCATCAGAAAATGAATTTCTATCGTACATATCATATTCTAAACCTGTACATTCATCTCCGTTATCTTTCAAATCTCCTCTAATAGCATACTTTTTTTTCCCCTCATGCATAATTAATTTTACTTCAGCCTCGTTACCATAAGTTTCAACCCAATCGTCTATTTCTTCTACATAGTAGGAATCAAAAGACATTGTTCGTATTTTATATATAATACATGTTTCCGCAACTCCATCATAATCCCAATCAGTAATTAATATATCATCATAATATATTTCCAAATCAGAATAATCTCTCATCCTCCAAAGTAATTCAATGTTACTTTTATTATTATCAACATAATGATAGGCATATATTTTTTTAATTACATTCTCTTTTTCTTCATAAGGAGACCCAGAATAATTAGTTACAACACCTTCTTTTTTAGAAATTATCAAAGTATTTTTTCCTAGAGCATCAAACCAGGTATATGCATCAATTAACGTTCCGCTATAATCAAAAAATTGTAAGTTATTTGTTTTAGTATAATTTATTTCTTGACCAAAAATCAATAAAGGAAAAAAAATTAAAAGGATTAGATTTTTCATATTTATAATAATAAGTTATAAATATAACAGATTAATATTTGCAACAGAAAAAGTTAAACTGTTTTCTTATTTTAAAAAAAATCTACTATAGATGTTATTACTTATAACAGAAATAAAGATTATACTTGTTTTTGAAAATAAAAAAGAATAATTTACAATTTGATTATCAAGTCTTTTATTTTAAAACTGTAATACCATGAAAAAATCCATCTTTTTTAATTATTTAATTTTATGTTTTCTAATTCTTTTTGGTTGTGGTCAAAATGAAAATAAAGAAAAGATTTTAGTTGAAGGAATAATTATCACTGATATGAATATAAGAAGTTCTCCAGAGCTAAATGGTGATGAAAATTTATTATATGAGGAAAGTGTTCCTGGAACAATGGTTGAAATTCTAGAATTTAATCCAACTCCTACTAAAGAAGGTTACTTTTGGTGTAAAGTCAAAACTAAAAGAACTATTATTATGAATGATATTGCTTATAATGAAGGGTGGATGGTATATAAAAATAACCAATTACCGTATGTTGTCTCTAAAAACGCCTGGGCTTTAATTGAAAAAACACTAGGTATGGAATATCAAGATTCTCCTCATTATTTAGCAAAAAAAAACAACAAACCTTTTTTTCTTCAAGGTGTTTTTGATTTAAATTTTCGACCCAACTTAGTTGATATAAAAACAGAATACGAAAAATTGCAAAATGAGTCTGAAGAGTTAACGAAAGAATCTTTTATGTATGATATTAATCAAACACCAAGGTTTTCTATAAAGTATGCTGATGATGATAAATACTCTAAATATTGCAGAGCTAGAATTTCTACCGCTAGTAAAAATGGTAAAGATGAAGACGGTAATCGTATTGACGCAGAAGCATTTGTTGTATTTGAGCAAAACCCTCAAAAAATCCATATTTTTCATCAAAACATGAAGACTAAAAGGGGGGAGCATGTTTTTTCATATGATCTTGCTTCATTGAATGATGATATAAAATCTATTTCAAGAATTCCTAGAAGGAAAAAAGTATATCAAAAAGGTTATGATTATTATGGCAATTATAAGTTATTAATGAAACTTAATTTTGATGCTATTAGAGTTAGGACATTAAGTAATAAGTATTTCATTCTTTATAATAGCGGTGAAACAACTAGTTATAGTTTAAATAATTTAAGACTAGACTATGTTGAGGAGTTAAGAGACTAGTCTTTTTATATTATTTTACTAAATATTTTTTTTGAATAGTTCCGTCATCATAAATGTAAAATAAGATGGTATTATTTTTATAATTAACTTCTTTCCCTAGAATATTTATTATTTTAGAAATTTTTCTTCCTTTAATAACATCTTCATTTATTTGGGAATTGAAATCACATTCATCCCCAATCCCATTTCCATCTTGGTCTTCTTGGTCAGGATTATATATCTCTGGACAGTTATCAAATGGATCACAAATACTATCTAAATCTGTATCATCAACGCAAAAACAGTCTCCCAATATACATTCGTATCCTACCTCACAAATAATAGTTTCGCATTCTTCCTCATTACAAATACCGTCTTCATCTTCATCATTTATACAAATACATATTCCACTAATACACTCCTCCCAATCTTGACATTCTATACAAAAAGTTTCTTCTGTGGTATTTGGATTATAGTTACATGCAGCAGGATTTGAACATCCAAATATTTCATCACTATCGCATACTCCATCATTATCTAGATCATTATCTATTATTATTCCATTTTCACATGTTTCACAAATTCCGTCTGTAAAAATACAAGAATCATTACTGATGGTAGCATCAATTTCATAATTACATGCTGCAGCATCTGTACAACCTGCACAAGATAGATATTCACAATCTCCCTCATCAGTAGCCGCAAAATTATAATTACAAGCATAATTATCTGTACAACCTATAATTTCGTAAACATCACATACTCCATCGCCATCTAAATCAAAGTTGCACGTCAGGCATGATCCATTATTGTCGGTGGCTAATGGATTAAATTCTAAATAATTTTCGTCTGTACAACCAGGGTATTCACATAAATCACCTATTCCATCTCCATCCTCATCACTTTGATTTGGATTAAACTCATATGGGCAGTTATCAATTTCGTTACAGTAAGAATCATTATCGTCATCAACTATACAATTTCCAAAACAATCATAATATTCTTCTGCAGCGGGCTCATCACAACCACAACCTAAATCATTATTATAACAAGATCCATCATCATCTGTTGCAGAAAAATCAAAATTACATGCAGTATTATCCACGCAACCTAAAACCTCGCAAATATCTCCTACCCCATCTTCATCTGAATCCAATTGAGATCCGTTATAGATTTCAGGGCAATTATCTAAATTATTATCAACATAACTTATTCCTCCGTTAATTGTAAATGGTGGAGAGATAAAAGAATTATTATAATAAAATATACGAATTGTATAACAGTCTGAGGAATATTCAATATTTGGTAGTGAATAAGTTCTTGTTCCAATGTAACCAGAGCCGCTCTGTTCCCAATCAAATTGATTCCAAAGTTGCCAACTACCAAGAGTTGCAACATAATCTTCATTTAAAAATAATTCAATAGAACTTATTTGGCCACTAGATGGTGATGGACTTGTATTATATAAAGTAATTTCATATGAATCGTAAGAATTGAAAATTTCTTGTTCGGGAGATAATACAATCATGTCCGGGTAATTTGGAGCGTTTGTATAACTAATAATTTCACATGAAGAATAAGGTTGTCCACAATTATATAATGGATTTCCAAAACCAAATCCATCATCATCTTCGTCAAGATACCACGCAGAGGGATAACTACAAAATTCATTGTTATTAATTAATACATTTTCAGAAAAAACACATGCTGAAGTATCTGTGCATCCTTCTGAAATAATACATGGTATAGTAATTTCATTAGAGTTACCATTAAGATTATATTCTTGCTCTGCTCCATTAGATCCATATATAAAAACTGAAGAAGCCCCTTCATAGTAGTTACTCCAACCATTACCACCAGTGTCAATTAATGTTAATGAGTGACACTCATTACTATCTAAGCATGCTTGACCAACATAACTATACCAACCGCCATTATTATTTAATTCTGGATTAACTTGTGCTAAAATATTTCCATTTTCATCTTCTAAAATCCATCCCTGCTCATTTAAACTGCCATTTGAGTTATTAAAAATAGGGTCATATCCTATTCCTACCATTTGATTTTCTGAACATGCATACAGGCAGGTTCTTCCTGAAAAAAATGAACCAGTATTAAACGCATAAATATAGTCATTTGACTCAATGGGCCAATTACTATGATATAAGTTTTCACCATTTTCTGCATCACTAACAGTTAAATATATACCCCCCCAACCATATCCTTGTGATGAGTACATATTTATATCATAACACTCACTTGAATTTAAACATACATCAGTTGTGCCTAGTGTTGCGCCACCATAGATTGGAGATCCATCAAAATAAACTACATTTCCACTACTATCTATAATTTCCCACGCAAGTTCATTAATTGAATTAGATTCTCCTGCGAGACTAACTAAAAAAGATTGAAATCCCTCATCTAAGCATTGAGAAAAAGTAAAAAAATTAATTAAAAAGAAAAGAAAAATAACTTTCATGATAGGGTTAGTAATTTTCATAAATTTAAACTTTTTTTTATAAATTTAAATTGTTGAAAATCAGGAAGATGAATAAAACAATGCTTTTTTTTATATTGTTATTCTTTACTTTTAGTTGTGAACTAGAACTAGAGAAAGCTAATCCCATTGATAACTTGTTAATTAACAATATAGAAATAGTTGATTTGGGAACGTCTTCTGCAACTGTATCAGGATTTTTAAATACAAATGAATTTAGTGGAGTGGAAGATTACGGACATTGTTGGTCCATCGAAGAGGAGCCCTCCATTGAAGATAATTGTACATCTTTTGGTGAAATCACAACATCTAATTATACTTTTTCATCAAACATTGGTAATCTAAATTTAGATGAAACGTATTTTGTGCGCTCTTATGCTGTAGCAAATGATATGGTGTTTTATGGAGAAAAAACTATTTCTTTTACAACATTTTGGAGTGGAGACATCCCATTAGTTGAAACAAATGATGTTAGCTCTATAACTAGCACAAGTGCTAATTTATTTGGATCGATTGTTGATCAGGGTGAATCTGAAGTTTTTAATTTTGGGCACTGTTATTCATTATCTGAAAATCCAACTGTAAATGATTTTATAACAAATGGAGAATTTAGTGGAAAAAATGGTGATTTTTCTTCATCTCTAACTAATTTAAGCCCCAATACTACTTATTATTATAGAGCTTTCGCAGAAAATAGCCAATCTAATGAAACTCCGTCTTATGGATTTGTTTATTCTTTTTCTACAACTAGTGGAGAGCCATCTGTTTTAACTGTTGAAGCAGAAGACATAACTGCTGAAACAGCTATTTTAAAAGGACAAATAATTGGCACCGGAGACTCTTCAATTACCGAACGTGGTCATTATTGGTCTACTGACCAAAACAATATTGAACAAAACACTTCTTTATCATCTGATCAATTAGAATTTTCTAGTACTATTTCTAATCTAAACCCTGAAACTACATACTATTATTGTGCGTATGCTACTAATAGCTTTGGGACATCTTTAGGAGAAATTATGTCATTTAATACAAGTGATGGGAAGCCGAATATTATTACAGGAAACTCAAATAATGTCAACGCATCTGGAGCAAATTTAGAAGGTACAATTATCGATGAAGGAGATAGTAATATAACTCAACATGGTCACTGTTGGTCCGTTAATCAAAACCCTACACTAACATCAAATAACGGTTTAACGTTATTGGGCGATGGTTTAATTGGCTTATTCTCTTCAACAATTGATGATTTAAATGCTAATACCGTTTACTACTATTGTGCTTACGCTACAAACAGTTTCGGAACCTCGTATGGTGAGGTTAAAATATTAACTACTGCTAACGGTTTACCACATGTTGAAACGGGAAATTACTCCAATTTAACAGCTAACAGTATTAACTTACAAGGGGAAATTATTAGTATAGGAGATTCTAATATAACACAACACGGACATTGCTGGTCTACAAATTCAAACCCTAATTTATTTGATCAATGCTCTAATAATGGTGCAGCTTCTGTTGGAATGTTTTCGAGTTCTGTCAATAATTTATTGCCCTCTACTACATATTACTATAGATCATATGCGACAAATAGCTTTGGGACTTCTTATGGTGAAAGTATAGAATCTTTTACAACAGGAACATTCCCTATTGCCGAATTCAGCACATCTGATGTAGATTTATTAGTCGGAGAATCCGCTTATTTTTTGGACCTATCTCAAAATAACCCAAATAGTTGGAGTTGGAATATTGATAATGCGACACCCTCTTATTCAAATTCACAAAATCCAACTTTTTCATTTAATAATATAGGTAGATATGACGTTGAGCTAAGTGTTTCAAATAATTATGGAAGTGACACAGAACTAAAAACAAATTATATAACAGTTATAGATTGTGAATCATTTGCAAATGGCTCTGGGGAATGGAATAATAGTGGGTGGTCTAGCTCAACAAACCCCTCTAGTTGCCTAAATGGTGAAGCGGGTTGTTTTTATTCTTGGGGTGGTAATTCTAGTAATATGCTTACTCACACCCTGTCCAAGTCATTTCAAAATGTGCCCTCAAATACAAAAGTTTCCTTTTGGTATAGAGTTTATGCTGGTGGTATGAATTTCTCTTTGAAATTTAACGGAATCACAATATGGACAGCTCCAACTGTTGGTTTTGGTGGATGGACACAAGAAATTGTAACTCTTCCACAGGGAGGGAATTTTACCTTAACATTTGAGTCTAACATCATTGGAACTTCTAGTATGTATATTGATCAAATTTGTATAGAACCATAATACTACTAATATGAAACTAGTTTTATTTTATTTAATTTTTCTACCTAGCATAATTTTTTCTCAGCAATCTGATGCTGCATTAAGGTTAATTTTTAATATGTTAAGTGAAGAAAACCCTAGTGAATTATTAGATGACTGGAGGCTTGAAAGAGTAGAAGAACATTTGGGAGAAGACCTATTGTATTATCCAAAATATTTGTTTACTCATGATTATCACTCTGATGAAATAATTGTTATTAATTATGCTGCTAATGGAAATTATAAAAATGAATTAGAATTATATTTTTATAATCAAAAAATGTTTACTGATTTAAAGAAAGAATTTAAAGAAAAAGGATATAAGCAGATAGAAAAAATTATAAATTTTAATGAACAAAAAGTTATTTTTAAGAAAAAAAATACAATTATTAACACGATTGAAAATCTTGATCGTGATGAATATTACATTGAGGTCTTTAATTATTTAGATAACGAGAAAAGAGAAAAAATAGGATATGAAAATAAAATTCAAAATTATTTAGAAAATATTGAGGACGAGTTAAAAAATTGGGGAAATTATATTTCTGAAAAGGATAAAATTATTCTAAATGAAAGTGAGATACAATCATTTCTAGATTACATCGTGTCTCCATTTATTATTTATTTTGATAAAATAGATGAAGTCTACTCTGAAAATACTTTTGATAATGATATTGAAAAAAAAGAAAAAAAAATCTACAATTTATTAGTATCTAGTGTTAACCACCATGTTTCCAGTAAATTTGAAAATATAAAAGAAAGCATTGACCTATTAACATCAAAAGAAAATACTTTAGAAACTGAGTCCCTTAGTCAATTAATCAACGAATATTTAGAATTTTTCTCTAAGGAATGCTATAATTTTGGAAGAGAATTTATTGAAGAGAATATCTCTTGTTTTTCAGTAAATAAAAATTTAGATAAAAATTCTAATGTAAAAAAAGAATTTAATAAACTTATTAAAAATATTAAGGCCTACATCCAAACCGAAAAAGAAAAAATCATAGAACTTATTGAAGAGGGCGATAAACTTTTTAAGGAAGAAAAGTATTTAGAAGCTTATTCAAAATATGATTTTGCAGAAATTAAAGCATATTATTGGAATTTGAACATCCCTGTGAATGTCAACGACTGGTTCGTTAAATTTAGTCCTATAGATTTTCTAGAAATTTGTCTTGAAAAAAAACACCTAACAACGTATTATATACAAATACAAAATACAAAAACTAAAATCAACGAAGCTAAAGAGTTATTCCAAAAAGGTAGCACAACGGATTTTGAAAATGCTATAAAAAAATATGAAGAAATAATTAATGAGCTTGCGTGTGGGGGAGTTTGTAAATTTAAATTTTGTAAATGGAGACTTGATCTTGATTGTATTCATGATGAGACTTTGTTGATATACGATCATCCAAAAGATTTAGATGAAAATTTAATGAAGAAATATTATTACGAATCTAAACAAAAGCTGTCAGAATTAACTGCCCTTTTAAAAGAAAAAAAAGATAAAGAAAAGATTTGGTCATTTAAAGACGAAAATCAGATAAAATATGAATCATTTCTAAATCAAGTTCAAGAAAAAATCAATTCTAAAATAATAAAAAAAAATAATGGTGAAATTGGGTTTTTCTTCAAAATTAAATTTGATGAGTCAGGAAATAATCTAAGTGGACCAATGGAGTTAGATGATTTAAACAACTATAGTAACTCAATTTATAATGATTCTTTTATAGCAGAATTTGATAACTATGCAACATCAAAATCAACTTCAAAAATTACTTATTTATTCAATGAAGAAACAGGAGATATTGATTCTAAAAATGAAATTATAAATTATTTTGTTCCTTCAGAAGAAATAATAAAATTCTACTGCATATGGTCTTCAGAAAAGAAATATATTTCTCATGAACCTAAAAATCCTGCATTTTCTCAAAAAATTATTTCTGAACATCCTTACCTTAAAGATAGTTATGGTTCATATAAGTTTTTAACTAAAAGTATAAATATTAAAGACAAACAAAATCATATAATTGAAAAATCAATTTTGGAATTTACATCAAACAACGGGCCAAAATATGCTTTTTATTCATTTCTGTTACCAGGTTTAGGCACTTCTAAAGTAACAAATGGTCAAAAGGGTAAAGGCAAGACTGTTAATTTTTTATTGTCTACAGCGGCATCTATAGCTTTAAGATTATATTCAAACATGCAATATGAAAAGTATTTAGTTTCAACCAATAAAAATGAAATGAATGATTTATATGAAAGTGCTAATATGTTAAATAAAATTTCATTAGGTACAAGTATAATAGCTGCTAGTATATATGTTCAAGACATTATCTCTGCTTTTTCAAAAGGTAATGAGAATATTAAAAAATCTAAAATACTAAGAACAAAACTAAAAAACGGAAGGTTAAAAATATTAGACGAAAAGCCATTGCAAGAAAATTTCAATACTGATTTAAAATCAAATAATTAGTAAAAAAATTATACTTTAAACCCAAATATCTTTTTTCATAGTAAATCTACTTTCATTTTCGCCTGTATTTATAATTCCTCTTGGCTCAATAACTAAAATTTTACATTCCTTCTCAGCGTAAGGTTTGTGATCAACTCCCTTGGGAACAACAAATAATTCACCCTCCGATAATTGAACTTCACTTTCCCTAAATTTTATTTTCATTTGGCCTTCTATAACAATAAAAGTTTCATCACTTTCTTTATGATTGTGCCACACAAATTCTCCTTTTATTTTAGCAATTTTAAATTGATAATCATTCATTTCTGCCACCACTCTAGGGGACCAATGTTTTGTAAATTTTGAGAATTTATTTTGTAGATTAATTTTTTTTGATGTCATTTAAGTAAAATATTATGTTTTATTAAAAAATTTTTCAATTTTTTAATAAAATACGTAAATATTTAACTATTTACTGAAATTTTAATTTTTTTTGTTAAAAAATTGATTAAAATTTATGTTTTTTATATGTTTTTTTTAAAAATTAGTCAATTAATAAGAAAAATATTAATTATTTCTATTGTTTAGAATATATTTAACCCCTATTATACTCCATCTTTTTGGCATTATAGCCCCTAAAATATCAGCATAATTAGTATTCAAGGCATTTATTATCTCAAAATTGATGGAACCATGTTTATTAATATTATAATTTAAATTAAAATTGTGAACAAAATATGATTTGGTTAACTCTTGATTAATTCCGACTTCAGTTTCATTATCACGATTTTTATATTTTCCATTAAAATTAAGTTTAAATTTTTTCCAATGAAATATTAGATTATAATTAAAAATATCACCTGAATTATTTGCTAAGTATTTTGATGATAGGCTAGATTCGTTAAAAATATTTCCTGTATTTTCAGCTGAAAAGATTTTAAGATAACCAATAGACCCATTAATATTTATTTTTTTTTCTCTTAATAAATCAAACCAAATTTCTGTTTCCAATCCAAGAGTATTTAGTTTGCTTATATTTTGCGCAAATAGGTAACTTTCATTTTCAAATAAATTGATACTTGTTTCTATTTCATTAGAGTTTAATATGACCCAATCAATTAGATTAGATGATTGTCTATAAAATATAGTACTTTTAAATAATGTATTTTTAAATTTCTTATAATCAAATCCTAACTCTAAATTCAAACTGTTTTCAGAGCTTAAATCAGGATTCCCTATGTTCCTTCCTGGAGAAAGTGTGTCAGAGTAATTGTTATTGTAAAATCTCTCTGTAAAGTCAGCCGATCGGATAGTTCTTCCCACACTGAATCTTAAATTATATTTTAAATTATTATAATTGATATCAAATTGAGGACATAGCTGTGTTTTATAAGCTTTATTATAATCAATCCTTAAAGAAGGATTTACCACTATTTTATTAAATCTTTTCATAAAATTAATATAACCCCCAACATAAACGTCATCATGACTTCCTCTATCTAAACTTATTATTCCTCTGTTTTGAAATTCAAGACCACTAACTAATCTATGTTGATCTTTTTTCATGACATAATTTATTTTACTACTTAATAAGTTAGTTTCGTTCTCATATACAGGGAAGTCGGGATTAAATACATATAAGTCAGAGGTGGATTGGAAAGCTGTTAAAAAATCTATCTGAGAATATTGATCAATTTTATAGTTTAATTTTAATTGATTCCAAGTTTTTTCTATTGTTTCGTTAGATAAATCGAAACTACTTCTAGTATAATAGTATTGTGAATTAAAATAACTTTTGCTATAAGATGAACGAAGCATTAAATTTATTTTTTTTCCTATTTTTATACGGTGAGATGTTGAAATATTTCTGTTATCGAAAAAACTAAAAATATCATCATATAACTCCTGACCATCTGATTTGATTCCGTTTCCTGAAATGGTAGAGAATAGGTTGTTTGATATCTTTTTTGATAAGTGAAAATTTAAACCTTTTAAATTATATTGGCCAAATTTTGATTCTATTTTGATTTCATCATTATTATAGTTTTCTTTAAATGTTTTGGTAATTATATTAATTATACCACCCACAGCATCGGGTCCATAAACTGAAGAACACCCTCCTCTTATAATTTCAATTTGATATATTTCAAATGGATTAATTGGAATATACATACTAAAATGACCTGTTAGGGGGTCATTAATTCTCATTCCATCCAATAAAACCAAACTTTGATTAAATGTAGTTCCCCTTAAGACTAAATCTGATTGTGTTCCAAATCCTCCTCTAGATTGTAGTTCAATGCTAGGAATTAATTTTAATAATTCATCAATTGAGTTAAATGAATAGTTATCAAGATCTGTAGCATTTATAACCGTTACATTTTTTCCTGATTCTTCAGCATTTAAATCAATAAAACTACTGTAAAGATTCACTGTTTCTAAATTTATATTTTTATTTGATTGATTAGTTTGTTGCCCAAATAATGACACACTAATCAGCAGTATTATTAGTTTTTTCATAATTCAAATATAATAGTTTTGAATATGACTATATTTAAAAATTAATTGATAAATGTGAAAAAATTTATAACTCAATTTAATTTAAACAACGAGGATATAGACAGGATTATAGAAATGGCTTGGGAAGACAGAACTCCCTTTGAAGCCATAGAGATACAATATAATTTATCCGAAAAAAACGTTATTCAATTAATGAGGGGAGAGATGAAAGAGTCATCATTTAAAATGTGGAGAAAAAGAGTTACTGGCAGAAAAACAAAACACGAAAAAACTAGTATTTCAACAAGATTCAAGTCTAAAAATCAGAAAGCAAACAAATAAGATTTTTTTAAATTATCAATAATATTCATTTAAATTAAAGTGAGTTCAAAAAAATCTGTTATGTTAGTGTTTTATGTATTTTTTTTCAACACTTCCATTATTAAAAATTTCAAAATGTAAGCCTTTTTTATTTGTTGATCTACCTAATATATCTATTACTCTAATTAATTTTCTGTTTGATAATATTTCATTTATATATAAACCGTCACATGCGTCCCCAATATTATCATTGTTAAAATCTTCTTGTTGAGGATTATATAAATCAGGGCAATTATCTAAATTATTACAAACACCATCTAAATCTATATCATTTGATTGTATATTCCACTCATAGAAATTATCATATACTACTTGCTTAACAGTTTCTTTAATTAACATGTCATTGTATTCTGAAATACCAAAATCATCAACCCATGGTATATCTAGGGGGTTTTTTTGAAATAATGTTGTATAAAAGCAAACCGCAGAAACATATGATCCTGTCAAAGATGGATGACTACCATCTGAACTATATAAGTCTATATCATACCCTGCATCTCTTAATGATCGCCAGACAGCTCCTACCGGAGAGACTAGGGCATTATTGTCATTTGCCATTATCATGTATCTTTCCCTTAACAAATCATCCATCCCTTCATAAGTACATACGGGGGGCCATGATTGACAATTACTTTGATCCCCATTTTCTCTACCCCAAGTCATAAAAAAAACAGTGTTAGCACATACATTAAATTCACTGACTAAATCACTTAACTGTGAAGCATATGGAAAAACATCTTGTTCAACTTGCCATAAGGGAAATGATGGATATTGACTTTGTTCTTGCAGTACCACAAAATCCCAATTTCCCTTTGTAATTAAATTAGTTGTATTATTATTCTCCGAATGATTTTGTAACGTTGCCCCACCAATCAAACTTCCATCAACAATTAAAACATCTCCCATTGTACTTGCAATAGATGAAATTAAATTAGGTAAATTATTAAACGATGAATAACTATTACCTATGAATAAAACACTCAAAGAATCAACTGATTCACTACAATTTGGCACACCTTCTCCTGGACCTAGTGAAGTACCAGGAATTTCAACACCATTGCTGTCCACACACCAACAATATCCTGTACTTCCCCAACACTGCAATGGAGAATACGAACCATCTTCTTCGCATTGCGGGACAAACTCTCCTAATAAACCTGTTGAGTTAGCTACAGCATCTAAGCAAGGTGTTTGACCAAAAGTCAAAATAGAGATAAATAGGAACAAAATTCTCATTTAAATAAAATTTTAAAATGAATTTAAGTTTCTAATGTATTGTTTTTTATTTAAATTCAGAAATTATGCGTCTATTGGCTTTTATATATATTATTCCTTTATTTATTTACGCTCAGATTCAAAACGATAAAAAAAACTTAAATCTAAAAACTACATTTAGACTTTCTTGGGATGTGGGAATGAAAAAATATTATGGAAATACTTTTCTTAATCAATATAAATTTAGTAGAGAAGGAGTTTATTTTAACCTAAACATTTTTCATGAAAATGAGATTTCTGAAAACACAAAATTTGTAAAAAAAGCTAGTTTAAATTTTAATAATGCATTTTATAAAAAATTAAGTATTTCAAATAGTTTTAATGATGTTGATATACAAGAATATAATACTAGAATACCTAATATTTTTTCTTGTGATATTAACATTAATTTAGAATTAAATAAAAAAATTAATACTAATTTCTCACACTCACTTAGTTTGAAGTTCAGGGCATGGCCTTTATTTTATAAAAAAGGTGCTCTTCTTAGTGGAGAATTAAATTCACTAGGAGGGCTAATCTCCTCCGAAGAAAATGGGAGCTTCCCTGGACTTGAAAAAAGTACAAGAATATTGTACACATTAAACTATTTAGTTAATAACTTAAATCAAATTAAATTATTACTATTTCTTAATAGCGATTTAGGTATAAATACAATTGATAATAATACGCTCTACCCAGGATTTGGTATTCAATTTGAAAAATTTATTATTCTTAATCAGAAATAAATTTTTGCTCTACACAACCGTTATCATATATATAATAAAGCACTTCATTTTTTTTAGGATTTACTTTTTGACCTAAATAGTTAACAACTTCAACAAGTTGTTTTTCTTGTGAATTACAATCTGGAAAAATAAATCTAAAATTATTTATATTATTATCAATCCAATTAACTCGATTATAGATCCAATGTTTTAAAAAACCGATTTCATCTTGATGAGTGTATCCCATTTGATAATTTGGCCAAACGTATGTATCTAAAATATCCCATAACTCATAATTCCGAATTTGGGAGTCAAAAATATGTTCGGTTATATCGTCTATATAATTAAATATATTATCAAAACTTAGTACATTTTTTCGTAAATAATCCCATCTATTAAGCAATGCGGATCTAAATGAATCATTTTTTAATAAATCATACCAGTAACTTGGTATACTACCTCGACACGGCGTGTCTTCTTCTAAAACCCATCCACTAATTTTTGATGATTGACAAAAATCAACATTGCCAAAAGATAAATTATAATCCCATACTGGCCCCATGTGTAATTGCCCCCCCAAATCATCACTATCTTTATGAAGAAAGGTACTTAATCTATACCCATCAACATTTTTACTCAACTCACTAATAATTAAATAATCTATAAAAGAATTAAAATTTATATTTTCAACCGATTTAATATCAAATTGGTTTTGGCTTAATTTATCTATTGAAATTTTAATGTTATTTATATAGTTTTCTATATATATTTTTTGATCTAACGTTATTTCATCAGCTTTTGGGTAATGATACTGAAAACATATTAAATCATTATTAAAGTTTGTCATGTTTGAACACCAAGATGCATTTTCAGGAGCATCAGTTAATTTATCAATTTTAATAATATAACCTCCTGACAAATCTTCAGAATCAAACTCTTTGATGTTAACTCTGTTTTTATCTCTTTTTATTTTTTCTATTAATAGATAAGTACCCTTGTATTCGTTATTTATAAATAACTCACAATACTCTGACCTTGGAGCATAGTGCCCCATTTGGCTTGATAAATAGTAAGTCAGATTATTTCTAATCAATGTTTTGTCAGAGTATGGGCCATATAAAATCCAGTCATTTTCTTCTGGCATTCCTAATAAAGAAACATTGTTATTGCTACCATTTGTTGTTTGAGTTTCTAAACTATAAGATTTTTTTGGAAAAAATTGTTGTGAAGAACTTCCTCTTAGTTCTATACTAATTTTTCCGTTGTACTCATTAAATATATCCGTGAGCTTATTTAATTTTTTATTATTTATTATTCCCATATCACACGTAATCCTATCTTCATCTAAGATCTCATTTCCGTTTGTATTAATAAAAACAATTGGTAGAGTAGATTCAAAATTTTGTGCAAAAAGAAATGCAGTTGCAAATAATGTTAAAAATATAAACTTCATTAAATACAATAAATATATTTTATTTATTTTTTAATTCAGGATCATTGTCTAAGTCTCTCTGTTGTGCATTATTTGATTTTATGATGATGGTAAATAATGTAAATACATAAGAACAAAAAATAACAAAACCAATAATAAAAATAGTTATATTCTCCATCATCATTTATTTTTAGTTTCATTTTTATAATCATTAACTCTTTGTCTTATTACAACGGAGAGAATCAAAATAGATGGCACCCAGATACCAACAAATATACCCTCAAGTTGATGGCCCGAGAACCATAATGAAACAGAGTATAAAAAGGACAGGAATGCTAAAATAACAGGATAAAAAACCTGCCATATTAATATAATTTTCTTCATAACTTTTTTAACAAATATAATTTATATTTTTTTATTTAATTTCATTAAAACTGGAAGGTATATTAAATCAAAAAAAACAGCAATAACAGCAGCTATTATGGTTATAACTGCTAATTGAGAAACAGACTTAAACTCAGAGAAAATAAGTGGAAGCAAACAAAATATCACTACTAATGTTGTTTTCACAATTGCCCTTCCTGTTGTTCTAATAATATCATTAATTGTTTTTGAATTTTTTATTGATTTATTTCTTATATAAGCGCTTATAATATGAATTGAATCATCAACTATAAGCCCAAAAACTATTGTAAATATAAATGCATTAGATAAACTTAAATAAAAGTTGAAAAATTGAAGAACAACTAATGTTAGTAAAATTGGTACAATATTTGGAATAATTGCAATAAAGATAAACTTAGGATTAAATTTAGTTAATACAAAAAATATTAATCCGATTGAACATATTGCTATTACCAAACCAAATATTAATTGTTTTGTTAGGCTTTCCGAAATATTATCAAATAAATAACCCACTCCTCCAACTTGAATTTCTAATTTAGATTCAAAATCACTAATTATAGATTCAATTGTATTTTTAGTTTTTTCAGATCCTAAGTCAGGCATTCTACATAAAAACAAATAATCCGAATCTAAATTTTTAAAAACTGGTAGTGTATTTGTGAGAAATTTCTTTGAAAGCTTTGTGTTAGAAAAGTCAACTGTAAAGCCATTTAATGATAATGTACTTTGGAAATTTTGTATGGTAAAACTATCATTGCTTTTGTTGTTAACCTTAAAATAAATTGATTTAATTCCACCAAAATTTTTATCAAAAAAACTTACTTGTTTATGCATTTGTGATTTTGTGTTTACTTCGTCAGTTAAATAATTATCAATATTAATGTTTAATAAATTATATAAACCACATAAAATAAAAGTTATCATTACTGCATGAAAAAATTTACTTTTTCTTTTTAAGCTAAATTGAATTATTAAATCAGTTAGAACTTTAAAGTATTTAGATTGCTTTGTTAAATGAAATTCATAATCTATCGCAATGGCATATACAATAGTTACAACAATTAATGTGATTAATATTCCAAAAGAAGTAATCAAACCAAATCTTGCTACTGGAATTATATCATTAATTAAAAATGTTAAAAAACTAATTGAGGTTGTTACGGATGTTAAAAAAATCGCAACTCCAATTTTACTCAACCTATCCTTAAAAAATAGAAATTTATCATTTATATTTTTTGTTTGATTTGTTGTGTAGTGCATCGCATCAGAAATGCAAACAATAAATAATATAGCCGGGGTAATAATCATTATCATTTCTATTCCCCCATATAAAAAAACTGATAAAGAAAGTGTAATGACAATACTAAAAATTACACTTAATATTATCATCAAAATGAGTTTAATATTTGTAGTTAAAAGAAAGAGTAATATAAAACATAGTATCGCGCTTAATGTTGTAAGAATGATAAATTCATTTATTACATTTTTTTGCATGTATATCTCACTAGGGATCCTTCCTGAAACAAAATTTTCATGATTCAAATCACCTATTTTTATTTCAAATAACTCATCGACTAACTTTTTTGTAGACTCCCTTTTTAATAACTCATTGACTTCAATTAAAAAAAATATTTTTGACCTATCATTGTTAATAAAGTTACTTTTTTGTTTCTCTAATTCAGTTATAGATTTTTCATATTGATTTAAATTTTCAAGCTTTAACACTTTAACAGGAATCGGTAAAAATCCTTTATTAGTAACTTTTCTTTCGTTGATAATACTTTCAACTCTTTTAATATCTTTCTTCTTGCTTAAATATTGATGAAGTTCTTGTATTTTTATAAAGCCTTCATAACTCAATGAGTTATTGAACTCAAATCCAACAAAAATTAAATTTTCATCGTTTAATAATTTGGTAAACTCAACTTCCTTTGATATATCATTAATGATTCTTTCGGTATCAAAAAAGATTTTTGAACTAAAAAGTTTAAATAGTGAAAAAACAAAAACGCCTGCTACTATTATAAATAGTTTTAACTTATTTTTCCAAAAAAAATGCATGTAGTCTTCATAGTAATTTATTATGCAAATTAATGTTGAATAGCATAATTTGGTTTATGTAATATTATCTATTTCAGTTAGAATATCATTAGCTTCTTTTTCTAATTTGTCACTTTGCTTTCTATTAGTTTTTGATAGTTTAAATGCTTGTTCTTTTTTTTTGTAATACAAGTCAGTAAGCTTTTCTTTTTTAGTTTTTGTTTTAAAAAATCCAAACATAAATCTATACTTTTTAAGAATTTAAATTTTGTAAAAATCTGTTCATATTCAATTAAAATCCATACCCAAGAGTAACTTGTATGTTAGGAAGTCCGTTTGAAAAATAAAAGCTGTCGGCAATAGCATCATTGTATTCACCTGGACCAGTTATATTTGGACCCGATGTATATAAAATACCTAGATCCAAAGAATAATTGAAACCTTTAACAGGTCCCGATCCAAACGTCCACCCAACATAACCTACAGGATTTTCCTTGTAATGAGCTGTATATATGTCAACATGATCACCGTGAGTAACATCAATTATATTTTCAATATAACCAACACCAAATCCAGTTACAAACCCTATCCACTTCGCATTATTAAAGGGTCTATGTTGTAAAAATATACCCATCCACCCACTTCTTGATTTTAGTATAAAATCATCGTCAATGTCAAGATCGCTAGCGAAACTACTTAAATCCGTTTCTGGTAATCCACCCAGAGCCACATTAATAGAAGTTTTTTCAGATTTATGATATGTGTAATTCAAGGAGCCTCCAAACGGACTATAGCCTAAGGAGACAGTATAATTTGCTTGATTTTGAGCAAAAGAAGCACTTGACATAATTAAAATTGTCAGTACCGAAGAAATTATTTTTTTCATTTTTTTCATTTTTTTATTTAACTAATTTGAAAATGATATCTCATTTTCTTGAATCTTATATTTTTTCACTAAGCTTTTATAAATTTTGTTAAGGTTATCTTTTTTAGCTTTTGGTGAATCAAATAAATAACCAACCTCTGTTGTTCCATGTATTTTTGCCATAGTTTGTAGCAAACTTTTACATATTTCTATTGCTTTTTTTCTATTCATAAGTTTTCATTTTTATTTAAACATTAAATAATATTAGGAGCTTGTTATAAATAATAAAGTTTTAATTTTGTATAGTTTTATTAATACAAAGTTATACAAAATAAATTATTAAGTAATATTTTTATTAAAATCTTGAAAAAAAAAATAAATATAGTTTGGCTTAAAAGAGATTTAAGGCTCCAGGACCATGAGCCATTTTTGAATGCTGAAAACTCAGAGTTAGATTATCTAATAATATATATATTCGAACCTAATATGATAAACTATGGTGATATGAGCCTTATACACCACCAATTTATATATGAATCTATTTCTAAAATGAATTTAGAATTAAAAAAATTCAAAAGAGAGGTATTAACTTTATATGGTCAATCAATTGATGTATTTAAATTTATTTTAACCCAATTTGAAGTTAAAAAAATATTCACACATCAAGAAACCGGTATTAAAATAACATGGGAAAGAGATAAATTAATCAAAAAATTTTGTGTAAATCAAAACATAAATTGGTTAGATTTTGAAACGCAAGGAGTTTTTCGAGGAATAAAAAACAGATTGAATTGGGACAAAAATTGGTATTCTTATGTTAACGGTAATGTAATTCATAACAAATTTTCTAATTGCCAAATAAAGTTAAATCTTGGTAAATTCAAATTACCAACTAAATTTAAAATCCAACTTGCAAAAAAATCACCCTATCTACAAATTGCTGGAGAAGAAGAGGCATTTAAAAAATTAAATTCATTTATTAATGAGCGAGTAAATTTATATAGTAAAAATATTTCCAGCCCAGTAAATAGTAGAAATAGCTGTAGTCGACTTTCTACATACCTTTCATGGGGAAATATTAGTATTCGTCAAGTTTATAAATTTATACTTCCCCATAAAAATAAAATAATAAATAAAAGATCACTTAATGCCTTTTTAGCTCGTCTGAAATGGAGGTCTCACTTTATTCAAAAGTTTGAATCTAACTGTTATTATGAAAAAGATTTTATTAATAAGGGCTACCAAAAAATTATCTTTGATACTGATGACAAATTATTAGAAAAATGGAAAAAAGGAGAAACGGGCTATCCATTAGTTGATGCAAGCATGAGGTGTTTGAAAAAAACTGGTTGGATAAATTTTAGAATGAGGGCGATGATAGTATCATTTTTATGTCATCATTTAAACCAAGACTGGAGAAATGGAATATATCATTTGTCTAAACTGTTTTTAGATTATGAACCAGGCATTCATTACACCCAATTTCAAATGCAAGCTGGGATAACTGGCTTTAACACTATTCGTATTTATAACCCAATTAAACAATCTATTGAACATGATACTGAAGGAGATTTTATAAAAAAATGGGTGCCCGAACTAAAAAATTTAGCACCAATAAACATTCATCGACCATGGCTGTTAAAATCTACAATATTTAATAATGATATCGGCCTTAATAAATATCCAAATCCTATTGTAGAACCATTAATTGCTGTGAAAAAAAGCAGAAATCAATTATGGATTCTTAAAAAAAACAAAGAGGTTATAAAAGAGTCAAAAAAGCTAATAGAATTACATGTTAGGCCAAAGAAGAGAATAACAAAACATTGAATTTTTTTATTTAATTAAATTTTTTAAAATATGATAATGAATAGAAAATTGCAGAATAGTAAAGTCTTTCAATTGTCTATCAGAAAAATAGCTATTTGAACTAAAATCTGAAAGAATAACAGAAAAATTACAAGAAAACTTATTATTAATATCATAATTATAATCCATGCCTATAAAAAATGATTCATCAAAATGGTCAAACTGTCCTAAGCCAATTTCACTTTTATCAAATACATAAACCCCTAACACTCCCAAACTTAACTGAATTGAATGATTACCTGAATAAAACCCTGGTTTTATTCCGATTCCTATATTTTGATGTAATTCAAATCTTGAATCTACTGTTCTTCCTAATACAACTTCCTGATTTAAATAAAAACATTCTATTGTGGTTATAAAATTATTTGAAATAGAAATATTATTTCCATAATACAAACCAAAATCTGAGTTTTGTTTTTCAATATAATTTTCTGAATTTTTTATTTTTGCTAACGTAGTTACTGAACCAAAGCCTAAGTAAAATGAATTTTGACTTAGGCAAAAAAAAGGAATAATTAATAATAGAAATTGCTGTTTAATCATTAATAATATAAACTATCTCTCTGCGATTATTTTTATAAGTAATTATAAAAATTTTTTCTGACTGCAGATTATTTATTTTTTGCCCTGAAAGATTAGTTATAAATTTAATTTGTGGAATATCATTTAAGTTTTCACTTAAGTTAATTTGAGAACTAGCAACCGCCCTCCAAGTAACAGTGTCTAAAAAAGTTCCATGATTAGCACTTATTTCCATTTTTAACAAACCCTCACCTGGAATATTGTTTGGGTAAAAATGAGCATTTAAATATATACTTGAGTCCGAAGGAAATGAAATAGGGTCAATAATATAAGTATTTAACGGATTACAATTAGGAAAACAATTTTGAAAATCCCACCCCACAGGTAAAGAGTCAGTTATTATTTCATAAGTAATTGTTGTTTCTTCTAAAGTATTTAAAAACGTATTTTCACTAAATTCTCCCTCAATCGAATTAGAATATAATTCTATGTAATCATTATCAACTGTAAAGACTTGAGAAAAAATAATCATCGGAAAGAAAATTAAAAAGTAAACTCTTTTCATAATATTTAAAGTTTTGAAACAGGTTTAAATATAATATAAGAATTCTATGGCAACTTCCACCCTTCAATATCATATGTTGAATAACTTGGCGAGTAACTAGGAGGTGGAGGTGTTACAATATTAAAAAAAGTTGAATCAGTAAGCGTCCATCCTATGTACCCACCATAATTTTCTGAATACACCAACCCACTATCATTCAAGTTATAAATGACGGGGGTACAATAGTTACAGTATTTAAAAACTAATTCATTTTCATTTTCTCCTAGTTCAATACTTCCTGTACTGTCATTATAGTTTATTGTATAAGTTACGTCTGACACCCACTCAGAATTAAGTAGAGAGTCATAAGTATAGTAGCCGGAATATGAAACACCACTTCCTTTAAAATTCCAATCGCCAACATAAACCATATTTGGATGATTAGAATTATCATGACCTTCGTCTTTTTCTATTGCTTTATCACAAGCAAAGAAAAATAAAATTGTACCAATTACTAAAAACGATTTACTCATTAATGAAATATAATACTTTTAATAATACCAATCACCCAATTCTATTTTTTTTCACCTTTTTTATTTAACCTTACATAATCAAATTCACTCATCTTTTTTATTGAATAATACGAATTTAAGCCAATGACACCCACGCTTCTATCCATTATTTCATGCAATTCATCATTAGGGAGAATTAATAATTTAATTTTCCCAATTATAAAATAAGTTCCGTTTATTAATTTAACTTTTTGTTTTAATTCCATCCCTATTTTCACTCTACTTTCCAAGACAAATGGTATTGGGAAATTATCAATATAATACTCTTTAAATCCACATTCATCAAACTCCGAAATCTCTTTATCATATTTTGCAGAAGTTAAATGCGCATTTTTGATTTTTGATTTCTCTACACTATTAATTGTAAAATATGGGTTTTCTAATATATTGTCAAATGTATCTCTCTTCACTTTGTTATTTGGTCTACATATAAAACCAATTAACGGTGGATTACTTCCTATATGTGTTACTGAACTAATAATACACAAATTACTTATTCCTTTTTTGGATTTGGTCCCTATTAAATTTGCACTTTTAATGCCTGAGATAGAATTAATCAGCTTTAACCTTTTAACCCTTTCCATATCATCTAGTGCTTTTACATCATAACAAAATTCATTTTTCATAAAATTTAAATTTTAATTTTTAAGATATCGTCATATTTTGTTGTATAACTTGGTGATAATTTTTTTCTCGTTGCCTGCCAGTATTCATCAAAACTTTGTGAGGCAAAACGAATTTTATTATTACCCATTATTAAATTTAATTTATCAATTGACTTCATTAATTTATTTCTTTTTCTTCTTTTAATAATATCAAAGCAAGACATTTGAATTTGTTTATTAGACTTTATTTCGTGTAAAACCACACCTGCTTTTTTATAACTAAATCCTTGTGCGTAAATTAACTTTACTGCTTTGCTTGTAGCGCTTATAATCTCTATACTATCACTGGTAGGGGTGTCAAAATGCATAGTAATCGTTGGATTGTGTTGAGTTGCTTTTAAGTTAAAACGATTTGTCATTAAAAAAATTGAAACTTTAGAACACACACTATTTTCTTTTCTTAATTTACGTGCGCAATTATTAGCAAAATTGCATACTGCTTCTCTTAGATTATTAAACTCTTTTATTTCTTTTCCAAAAGATCTAGAAGTACATATACTTTTTTTTCTATTCTTAAATATCTCTAAATCATATACCATATGTCCTTTTAACTCTTTTTGCATCCTAATTATGCTGACCGGAAACTTTTTTCTCAATAATGAAGGGTTTGCCCTTCTAAGATCTAAAGCTGTTAAAATATTTAATTCCTTTAAACGCCTTGTATAATTCTTTCCTATTCCCCACAATTTTTCTATAGGAAAATTACTTAAAACCTTTTTTACTACTGTGTCATTATCTAATATACAAACGCCTTCATTTTTCGTTTTCGCAATTTGATTCGCAACTTTTGATAATGTTTTTGTAAAAGAAATCCCAATGGAAACTGGTATTCCAGTCCATTTTTGAACTTTACTCTTAATTTTTGTTGCTCTATCCAGGTCAATAAAATCATTGAAATCCAAAAAAGCTTCATCTATAGAATAAATTTCTATTGCTTTTGTCTCTGATTTTAAAGTTTTCATAACACGATTAGATAAGTCTCCATACAAAGAAAAATTACTTGAAAAAACATGAACATTATTATTTTTTATTATTTCTTTGATTTTAAAAACAGGTTCTCCCATTTTAATACCTAAGTCCTTAGACTCATTACTTCTAGCTATAACGCACCCATCATTATTTGATAAAACAATCACTGGTTTTTTGTTTAAATTTGGATTAAACACCCTTTCACACGAAGCGTAAAAATTATTGCAATCTACTAATCCTATCATGTAAATTGATGTATTGAATGAGTTACTACCCCAAACAACTCAAAGTTCATTTCCTCTGTTATTTCTATATCTCTATAAGTTTTGTTTTCTGCCGCTAAGTACATTTTTTTTTTTATTTTTTTAATCCGCTTAACTGTAAATTCTCCGTCTATATGTGCAACCACTATGCAGTTTTTTGTAATTTCCAAAGACCTATCAACTATTAATAAATCTCCGCTAATAATTCCAGCCCCACTCATGCTATCACCAAAAACTCTAACGTAATATGTTGATGTTGGATTATTTATTAGAATCTTATTTAAATCTATCTCTTCACCCATAAAGTTCTCTGCGGGAGAAGGAAAGCCTGCCGAAACCCCCTCTTCAAAATAAGGAATTGAAATTGTCTTTTTAACAACCCCATTATGAATAGTTAGATATGAGTTTTTATTTTTTTTAGAAGATTTTACTGTCATATTTAAATATAAAATATTTATTTAAATATGTAAATAAATAACTCTTTTGACGCCTCAAATATTTTACTCACTAACATAATTTTTTTCTATACTTCCGTCATCGTAAATATTTATAATCATTCCCGAATTCGTTTTTTTTGACTGTCCTAAAAGGTTAATCTTTCGAATTAATTTTTTAAAAATATTTTCTTTTTCATATTGATTTAAAGTTAATGGTATATCAAAATCTACTGTAATTGGAAGATGATCTGAACCAGAAGAGTCATCGTTATTTAAATTATTTGTATTTAATGATTGTTGTGAAATAAATTCTGTGTCAAGAGAAAAAGATTTTTGTGAACTCATAACATCATCCGAAAAAATTATATAATCTAACCTTCCATAAGGATAGCTTCCAACATCGTAATTTATATCTCTCCAAGTATACGAGAATGGAAGTTCTATATGCATGCAAACTTGGTCTTTTAATTCGTTATTTGACCAATTCATCCCGCCCCCAAATCCATAGTCGTCAGTATTAATTATCTCTCCAGTTAATATTGTCTTTAATTGTTGTGACAACCCTACTAAGTTCAAATCCCCACATAAAACAAACGGTGTTCCTTCATCCAAATCAATTACTCCACCTGATGTTTTAGCGTCCAAAATAAAATTAACGAAATCATCTGATTGTTCTTGTCTCGCCAAATCACTATCACAACAACTCATGTGGGAGTTAATAATTAATAAGTCTTTTGCATATATATCATCTGGAAGATCTATTAAACAAGGATGCATTTTCTTTATACCCGAAGACTCATCTGGCCAATCCTGGATAATTGGAAACCTTGATGCTAATATTAAATCATCTCCTGCTTTTTTTTTTACAAACCAACCCTCACTATTTGAAACTGGTAAAATATTATCTAGAATGTTTTTTACTGTTGCTTCGGATGTTTGATAACACTCTGAAAATGCAAATATATCGGAATCTAGTGCCTGTAAAATATTTTTTAATTTATCAACACGATTATTGTCATCTAAACCATTATTTAGGACATTGTAGGCTGTTAATCTTATTAAATTTGTGGAGTCCTTATTAATATTTATTGATTGATAATCTAAGTAGTTGGAATTAAAGTTGTAAATAATTTCGGAATTTACGTTAGGAATATTGTCTCCTGAAACCCAATCTCTTAATTGAATTTTTATCTCAGGATTTGGAAATAATAAAGAACCATCATACTCTGATTTAAGATTTATTGCTATTTCAAACTGATTTGACGTAACGGTTGGGGCGGGAAATATCTCCAAATCATATAAAGATATTTGTACATCTGGATTTGGTTCATTATACCAAACATAACGTTGATTAAACATAATTCCTAATTCGCATCCAATGTTTTCATTATATGCTGGAATAAATCCAGTTTGCGAATCATTATCAGTATCAATAAAGATTTCAATATCATACAATTCCTCGCTATTAAATTCCATATCAAGTAAATCAATCTCCTCAAAAGTTTCAAATTTGATATATAAAAATTCATCATCATTTGTGATTGCAATGGATTTAAAGTCAACTCCCTCCATGTCATTAAATTCATCTTCTAATGAAAAAATATTTTCCCAGTCATCAAATTGACCATCTATATTTATTTGAGTGTTCTGTGAAAAAGAAAAATAGGATACAACAAAAAGAAAAACTAATTTAAACATTGATTAATTATTTTATAAAATTATACCAAAATTATACACTAATTTTTAATAATTTTCGTTTTAATATTGATTTTTTAAATTGAATTTATTCTACGCAAAACTTACATTTATGAAAAATATTGATGAAGCATATTTAAGTAAAAAAATAAATAAACTAAATAAAAAAATTCATAGAGCCAAAAAACAAGGAGATGATAATAAAGTCTGGTGGAGAAAAATGAAATTAAGTAAATTAAAGCTAAAACTTCAGAAAATTATAGGACAATAAAAAATATACTAATCGATAATGTTGACTGAAATTTCATTTCTTCTATTCATTATCTTATACGGAGGGTCATAAACTAATAATTCAAATTTTCCATTGTGTTTAATATTGTTTTCAGATAAAATATTTTTTAATTGATCTATCATTTTCAATTCTTTCTGCTCATTTGAATATCCTGAATATTTTATTGTTGCTTTAATTACTTTTTTTCTTGAAATAATTTTTACATCATTATTTTCGGGTTGAGGTAAGTTTTTCCTATTATATTTTTTAGGCATTCTAAATAACATTTCTCTATTGTTATGTAATTTTATTATAACTGGGGAGGTCATTGCTATTTTCTCATCATTATCATTTGCTCCGAAAATATAATCAGCTAAAACTCTAAATGAGGAATTTTGATTGTTGCCCACTTGATCATTTTCATAACTTGCAAATAATGATGACTCATATTCACGTAATTCAACCTTGCCAATTTTCTCAATAACTCTATAAGTATTGTCTATATTTTGAGAATTTAAAAATCTAGAACTAAATAAGAACATAATAATTAAAATTGTAGATATTATATAATATTTTTTTTTCATTTCTTTTTATTAAAAATTTCCTCCATTCTATTATATCTATAATTAAAAATATCATTAATCTTATTTTTTATAAACAGATAATTTACTATTCTTCCTAAAATTCCAAGTGGCAACTTATAAGATATTATATCTGTCATTAACACACCATTTTTTTGCAGTGTAAAATGATGCTCATGATGCCATATTTTATATGGACCCACTCTTTGTTCATCAACAAAATACTGATTTTTCTTTACCTGTGTTATTTCAGTGACCCATCTAGTTGGAATTTTAAGAATCGGTGATACCTTGTAACAAATTATCATTCCTGGATATATTTTTTCATCAGTGTTTTTAGATTTAATTATAAAATTCATATAATCAGGAGTTATTTTTTTTAAATTCTTAGGAGATGAAGCAAAATCCCAAACTTCTTCAATTGAAGATTTGATTAGTTGTTGTTTTATTATTTGATGAATCATTGAACAAAAATAAAATAAAAACTGCAAACTATACTGAGATTTGTTTTTCTTTAATTGATATAATAATTTATATTTGAAATAACTTAACAAATTATAAATGAAAAATTTACTTACATTATTAGCTCTTATTCTATTTTCTTCTTGTGTACAAAATAATTCTAAAAAAGATACCGAGATAATTACAAAGGATTGTTTAACAAATTCTAGCTTTTGTTTACCAAATTGTGAAACACCAAAAGCTATGTGGTCATTTTCAAGTGAGAACGCTTTCAAATTCAAGTCTAAAGAACTTGGCCTTAATGTTAAAGGGTTTTGGGTTGATTTGGGGGGAGGAGAAATTGAAGCTACCTATTTACAAAAATCAAAACAAGGTGATACTAAAGAGGTTAAAAAAATAAAATTAGCTGATTGTGAAACCTTAATGGATGGAAAGATAAAATACGTGAAATGAAAAGTATAAATCTATTATTTTTTATACTTCCTTATTTTTTATTATGTCAAAACAATATTTTTTCAGAAAAAAATGTAAACCAAAATGGTTTTTCTGAAAATAATATTGGTTGTCAAGACCTTGACGAGACACTAATAGATATAGTATCTATTTTTGGTGATACATCTTTGTTAGATGGCTTATTAGGGTGCGCTGAACTTATCCCAACATTAGAATCTGGAATTTTATCAGCCTTTCTCCCCTTTGAAATTCCTTTAGATTGTAACACTGACTTAACTCCTTTTGGCTTTCTTGATGTTAACCTCTCTGATATTTGTCAATGTTCATGTGAACCATTTTTAAGTAGTTATGAAAACGCTAAAAGCCTCAAACTTATTAAAAGAATCGATCTTCTTGGTAGATTTAAAAGCAATTATGGTTTTTATATTGAAATGTATGAAGATGGTTCCGTAATTAAGAAATTTAGCCTCTATAAATAATATATTAAGTTGGATACATTAAGTCATGCATTGTGGGGAAGAGGTGTGTTTGGTTACAAAGGCTATCCTCTTTCAAGTATTTTTTTTGGTATTGTTCCAGATTTATTTTCATTTGGGATCTTTTATTTTATTTCATTATTCTTTAATTCTTCAAAATTTAAATATGGAAAACCAAAATTGGAGGATTTACCAAATTATATTTTTGAATTATACAATATTTCACATAGTTTAATTGTAGCATTATTTATTATTTTAATTGCATATTTTTTTCTAAAAAAAGAATTTGTATTTGCTATGTTAGCATGGCCCCTTCATATTTTAATTGATTTTCCTTTTCATAGTATTGAATACTTTCCTACGCCCATTTTTTGGCCAATTTCAGATTTTAAATTTGATGGAATACCTTGGTCTGTAAATTATATTTGGTACTCAAATATAGCAGGATTAATATTATTATATTTTTATCGCTACAGGATTAAAAAAAAAAGTAAACTTTAACATCTTTCATATTTTAAAATTCATCAAAATCAATAATAAATTTATAATTTTGTTTAATTAATTTTTTTTAAATGGAAATTGTAATGATTAAAAAAAAGGGCTGTATGCCCTGTAAAGAATTTGAACCTTTTGTAAAACAAACTGCTGAAAAATATTCTTTAGGATTTAGGACAATAATGGGAGAAAATATGCCTGAAAATCTTCAACCACAATATTATCCTTTTTTCTATTTATATAAAGAAAAATCAATTATTGAAAGTTGGGGAGGAACAAGTGAAAAAAAACTTTTATCTGTCTTAAAAAGAAAATTAACTAAATAGATTATTATCTCAATTTCTGTTGGATTTTTATATATAGCCTAAATATTAACAACTACAACATTATTAATTGAATTTAAATTATCAATTTTTATAAATATCATTATATTTAATTTAAACTAAATTCACTGTATATGAAAAATTTAATATTTTTTTTACTTTTTTTCTCTTTAGCATTTTCTCAAATTAATACTGATAATTATATCAAAGGACAATATGTTGAGTTTTACACTTGGAATGAGGGAGAGAAAAATTACCTTTCTAAAGATATGGGTAGTTGGTTAGAAGTTAGAATAGATCCTTTTAAGGACTATTATTTAGTAGAAGTTGATAACGATGGGGAGGTAGACAAGATTTGGTGGGAGCATGTAGATGAAGAATTTGATTTTGATAGTGATTCATATTATACTAAAGATGGTCGTAAAATATTATTTAATTATGATGCTCAAGAAATCTACTTTTATTCTGATTTCTCAGATGAAAAAGATAGATATTTAGATTTAATGATAATAACCAAAATAGAAACATTTGAAAAATAATACGCTAGAGAGCATTAAATTGATTTAGGTGATACTTAACATGTGATAAAATATTTTTTTTGAATGTTTCGTTTCTCACTTTACCGTGAATAGGAGTTGAAATATATTGAGGCTTAAAATTATTTACAAACTTCAGTCTTTTAATAAGTTTATTTTTTTCGTCTTCAAAATCAATATTATCAATATTTGATGTGTTTAAAAAACTTAAACCCTTCGAATTTTTCTTGTACTTATTTATATCATATTGAATAATATATTTTAAGTAAAATAAGTGAATTTTACCAATAGTATTAGCTAAAAATAAACTTAAATATGATGTTTTATATTCGTTACAATATAGTTTTGCTTGTCGATTACAATGCTTTAACATTTGAGAACAGTTCATCCCCCCCCAATTTGGCTTAGAGTCTACTTTTAGTCGATTTATCGATGATATTAAATTTTCAATATTTAACTCTTTTTTCATAATTCTAATTTAGTTTACTTAAGAACATATTCAAATTATAAAATATTTTAAAAACCTTTGATAAATATTTTATTTTTCGTTTAGTGTATATTATTTGATAACTAAAATATATTAATATGGAAAATGAATTTTTTAAAAATTGGACAAAAAGGGTACTTAACCAACTATCTAAATCTAGTATAGAAATTAAAAAAGAAAAAATGAATCTTGATGAGATTTTAGATAAAATCTCAGAATATGGAATGGATTCATTAACTCCAGAAGAGTTACAATTCTTAGACAGCCAGTCAAATTAAACTGTTCTTAAAAACATTAATAGAGTCTTATTCCACCGTAATGGACTTTGTTCACACCACCGAATTTAATTCTAAAAATTTAATTGATAATAATGTTGAAAGTATATAATTAAAATTTGAGTTAGATATTAGAACATCAAAACTTACTAAATCATCGTATTATAATATATATTATGTAAATAAATTATAACTTAGCAATAAAACTTATCTATGAGTAAAACAGAATTTATTAAAGGAAATGAGAGTGTAGAAGATCTAATGAATATGGTCAACCGTCAAGATGACCCTAGTGGTGTTATGGCTATGATTTGTATGACAACTCGCATGACTAACCCAGCAACTTTTAATCAATTTACAAAAAGGTTAAAAAAAGAAAAGCCAGAACTATATAATAAATTTTCTGATTTAATAGGCGAAGAAGAAAATAACACCAACTTTAATAGTAAAAGTATTATCATAATATTAATTGTGATCGCGCTCATAATACTATTAAGTTCCTTATAAAAAAAATTAAACTAAATGGGATTATTTAATATTTTTGGGAAAAGCACTGAAAAAAAAGTCATTGAAAAATTAAATGAAAATAACTTAGACACTATGGCTAGGTTATTGCTTGAAGCAAAAATAGTAGGATATGTGTCCTTCTCTGAAGATAAAAAAAGAGCAGAATGCGATATGTTAAAACAAAAATTTGATTTAAAACAAGGGCCTGCAAATGAAAGTCTGAATCGATTTAAATGGGCAAAAGACATCTGTGAAGAATATAATTTTAGTAAAGGAGCAAAATTTATGCAGAATTACATAGACATATATAATATATACTTAAATGATTATTGTTAAAATTTGAGTTAGATATTAGAACATCTCATTTTTTGATTATTTTATGTTACAGAATTAAAAAAACCTGAAATTTGGTTAGAAAACTACTCGACCGTGACGAACTAGTTTTGAATCAAACTTTTAGATTATAATTCGTAAAAAATTAAGTAATGATTAATTATTAACTTTTTGGTATGAAAAAATTATTCCTGTTTTCTCTACTTTGTTTGTGTTTTACAAGTTGTTTTGAAGAAAAAACATATATTAAAAATCAAGTGTTTTATACTGATGACGAAACATGTATTTTAAAATCTAACCAAAAACCTTTAAATGGTTTTTTGACCTCTAATTTTGGAGACATTGGTTTATATAAAAATGGTAAAAGAGAAGGTTTTCATAAAGATTATTACCAAAGTGGGAGATTAAAATTACGTGGGTATTTTAAAAAGGGAGATCACTATGATGGTAAACTTGAAAAATTTAGAGACAAAGAACCAAATGGTTTAAATCCAGAACTAGAACAAAATAAAATTAAAGGAAAGTTACATGGAATTAAAAGGTATCATTTTAATGATATCCGTTATGAGGAAAGTTATACAAAAGGGGTAATTCAATGGAGAATAAGAACCACTAATAACGGATGGACCAAACTTGATCGAGAAGTGTTTAAAAATGGAAAAAAACATGGTAGATGTACTTACACTCATGAACCTATGGAGCTTTTTGATTTTAAAGGAAAGAGAGAAATTCATGATTATAAAGACGGAAAGCTACACGGTAAATATATTTGGACTGATTATCAGTCTGGTGAAGTTATTTTAGATTGGGAATATGATAATGGTGAAATCATTTCTCAAAAATGTTATGATATTAAGACTAAAAAAGAAATTGGGTGTGGTGGTAGGATAGAATGGTAGAATTTTTAAATCAGAGATTACTAATGTGGTAGTCTTAGTTTGATGTTGGAATATCACTTTCTTATATTCTTTCAAAAAAATAGTTTTTACTTGTTTCAGTTAAAATACATTATTCTTCGTAAAAAAAGAGGTCCTAAATTTGATTAAATTAATAACATGAAAAATGATAATAAAGAAGACTACGGTTTTTTAGACAAATTTTTTATCTACTTAAAAGAGATTGTTTTAGATTTAAGTTACACACAAAAATTATTACTATTATTATCCTTGTTTAATATAGTTATATATGAATTATATGGCACTCTAAGTATCGGTAAACACAACAGCTATTTAGGAAGAAGCGGTAGAGATGTTTACACTGATGAGGAATTTTTTTTATGGATTGGAATTACTCTAGTGTTAATAATTGGGGTTATAATATTTAAATCTAAAAAAGATAAATAAGAATGTATTCCTACATAAAATTGATAATTAAATAATGAATATAACTAATGAAACAATTATTTCATATATAAATGAAACAAGTTTAAATATTACAGTTGAAGACTTTTCTAAACATCTTCAATTAAGTGATGAGGAAACACAAGAGTTGATAATTGGTAAAAGGATTGATTTTTTTTTGGGAGATGGAAAATTGTTTGAAGATAATGATAATATAATTTTTGAATTTGAATCCACTATAGATAATGGTATTACTTTTTTTTTAGAACAAATTTTTAAAGAAAGATATTTATTAAGAGTTGATAAAAGAGTGAATTATGGTAATAAAGAATATATTGAAATAGAAATATTTGATATGAATAAAACCATACTCAATAATATCATTAATATTGATAAAAGTGAGTTAACTTCGAAGGAAATAAAAATTTACTATATGAAAAAGTATGAAGGAGATTATTACTACGATGGTTATGTGAAAAATTTCTTAATTAAAAAAATTGAATTCAATAAAGATGAGATCGAAGGACAAACAATTGAATGGTAGTTGTAAATAAATCAATCAACAACATTATCCTTCGTAAAAAAAGAGGTCCTAAAAAATGATTACATTTATCTCATGAAACATCTATATATAATTTTATTGTGTTTACCATTTATTGGATTTGGACAAGATTTAGTAAATTCTATTTGGAAAATAACTGGTGATAATGGTTATGGTCAGATTATACTTCTTAAGGATGATGGAAGTTTTATAGGACTTTCGGATATTTATGGTGTTCCTGTTTCTTTTGAAGACCCTAGAAACTCAGAGATGAAATATGATTGGTTGTTAACAGGGAATCTGATTGTTTTGAGGTTTTCAGATAATTATATGATTAAAACTGGAGAGGTAAGAGGAAATCTAATAATAGGAACATCTTCAAATCAAAAGGGATTTGAAAATAGCTGGGTTGGGGAAAGAATTAATTGAGACCTATAGGACAAGAAAACACAACCATCAAAATTAACCATTGATATAAATCTATGATGATGGTAGTTTAGAAAAGAAGTATATAATTGAGTAGTGAAATTGTATTGATAGTCAGAAACCGTCTAGTCAAACTTCAATAAGTTCTCATTCAACAGTAACGGACTTTGCTAAATTTCTTGGTTGATCAACATCGCATCCTCTCAAAGATGCAATGTAATATGAAAACAATTGTAATGGTATAGTATTAATTAACGGACTTAAATAATAATTTGTTTTTTTTACTTCAATTACATGATCGGCTATTTTACTTATTTGATTATCTCCATGAGAAACTATAGCAATTAACTTTCCATTTCTGGCCTTAATTTCTTGAGCATTAGAGAAAATCTTTTCGTAATTTCTTTTATTTGTCGCAATAATTATTGTTGGCATATTTTCATCAATTAAGGCAATTGGGCCGTGCTTCATTTCAGCAGCAGGATAGCCTTCTGCATGTATATATGATATCTCTTTTAATTTTAAAGCACCCTCCAAAGCAACAGGAAAACTTAACCCTCTACCTAGATAAAGAGCATTTATAGCATTTTTATACTTTTTTGCAATTTTTTCAATCTTTTTATTACAGTTTGTTAATGTATATTGCATTTTTTCATGAATTGACAAAAGCTCATCTGAAATTATTTTAAAATCTTTATTTGTAATTTGATTCCTCAATTTAGCAATTCCTAGAGCGATTAATACCGAGACGGAAACCTGAGCTGTAAAAGCTTTGGTTGATGCAACTCCTATTTCTGGACCTGCATGTGTAAACGTTCCCACGTCCACTAATCTGGAAATTGTAGAACCAACCACATTACAAATTCCATACAATAAAGCACCTTTTTCTTTTGCTAGTTTTAAGGCTGAAATTGTATCTGCTGTTTCCCCTGATTGTGAAAAAGCAATAACAATATCATCTTTATATATTACAGGGTTTCTATATCTAAATTCAGAAGCATATTCTACTTCAACCGGAAGCCTTGCTAATCCCTCAATAATATATTCAGCAACTAAACCAGCAATCCATGATGTACCACAAGCAACAATAATTATCCTCTTTGCATTTTTAAAATTATTAGCACTTTCGTTTAATCCTCGTAACTTAATAACTTGATTTTTTTTTATGATTCTTCCCCTTAATGTATCAATAATAGATTTTGGCTGCTCGTAAATTTCTTTTAACATAAATGTTTCAAATCCCCCTTTCTCGATTTCCTCTAACTCCATGGTTAATTTGTTAATCGTTGGTGATTTTATTTTTTTATCTGTTGTTAAAATTGATAGTTGATTTTTCGAAATTAACGCAACCTCTCCGTCATCAAGATAGATTGCTCTTTTAGTGTACTTTAAAAAAGGGGAAGGGTCTGAGGCAATAAAATGCTCTTCTTTTCCTACACCTATTACAAGTGGGCTTCCTTTTTTTGCTAAAACCATTTTTTCAGGTTCATCAATACTCATCACAACTATTGAATACGCACCTATTACTTGTGTAAGAGATTGTTGTACCGCCTCGATAAGAGATAAATTTAAATCTGTCTTTATAAATTCTATTAAATTAACCAGTACCTCTGTATCAGTTTCAGATTTAAATTTATACCCCCTCTGGATTAATCCTTCTTTCAGGGAATCATAATTTTCAATTATTCCATTGTGAACAATTGATATTGTTTTATTCATGGAAATATGAGGATGGGCATTTTTATCACAGGGTTTTCCGTGCGTTGCCCACCTTGTGTGCCCCATCACAATACTACCAAATGAATTTTTAGGAATTAAAATTTCTAGGTCGCTTACCTTACCTTTTTTTTTTTTTAAATTAAATTTATTTGATTTATGATAACATAGGCCTGACGAATCATAACCTCTATATTCCAATCTTTTTAAACCATCTAAAACAATTGGTATTCCATTTTTATCACCAACATAACCAACTATACCACACATAGATTTAAATTATTTAATTATGTGAAGTTCTAAGTTCATGCCCGTATTGACTCTGTTGTCAATTATTAATCTTTCTGCATTTGCATTTTTACCCCCAACATATAGTCTTAAGATTCCACTATGATTATTTGATATTATTTTTTGAATATGAGCTGAAATATTAAAGTTATACTCCTCAGCAACAGGATTGAATAGCCCTCCCGTAATTCCTTGAATTGCAACATCAGAACTATCTGTAAATTCAGTTAATACTAAATAAGATGGGGCTGGATATTTAGTATAATCATCATCTTTATAAATAGGTATATTTAATGAAGCTTGACTAATTACCCAATCTGAATAAATATCATTAGCTAAAAAACTGAGATCAAACTCCATTGCTAGCCCACCCATTGACTGTAAGAAAATTAATGAGTCAATATTTTGATTATTTATAAAATTGAATGCCTCCGAATTACTGTAATCATGTGTAAAGTAATTATGAGTGTTGGATTCTGTGCCAATTGGGAAATCAATAACTGACTCTGTATTATCGTTTTTTGTATAAGTCATTCTTAAAAAACATTGTGGACTATTTGTATCAAAATACAGTATTGATCCATTTGTTAACGAGTTTACTTTTAAATAAAGTCCATTAATTAAATTATTGAAATTTTCATTATTTTCTAAATCAAAAGAGGTTGCTTGAAGAATTTTTGTAGCAAGATTACTAGCGCTTAAATCAATAATTAATCTTGGTGAAACTGTTTCATTATTCCACTGGACAGAATCACTTAATATATTAACTAGAATATCACTTTGCGTCAAAGGGTTATTGTCAAATTGATATGATTCTGTGTTTGTTACCTGGGTTGTGTCAATACCTGATAAACTTTGGGTAACTTCGTAAACAGAAACAACGTGGTTTTGTAGTGTATCTCCATAAATTCCGTAAAACGGAAGACTTAATTCTAATTTTACATTAGGGTTAGATTCAGAAGCTTCAAAATCAACGTTATTACTTGGTAATAGTACTTGAAAATAAAATGAAGCATCACTTTGTCCAAAAAAATTATCATAAAAAGAACCAAGTAAATTATATGATCCTGATCCACTCACATCTTCCTCTTGAAAATTTTTAATATTTAAATCAGTTGTATTATTAGAAATAATATGTTTTTCAATCAAAAATTCATCATCTTGAATTAAGTCTAATCCTAAGATATCATCTTCATCGGGGTTACAGGCTATTAAAAACAATAATAAAAGACTCAGTAATGAATTAAAAACTCTTATCATAATTAAACAACTTCAGTTGCGCACAAATTATTATATAATTCTATGATTTCTTCAAAAGTTTGGTGGTCATCTAAAGACGCAGGAATAGCTGAAGACTCTATAAATGAAAAAACATCTTTATTATTAAATAATTTAGTTTTCAAAACGAAATCAGAGTATGTAATTGCCAACTTGTGTAAGTTTTTTGCACTTGGGGTATCAATTATTGATAAATTTGTTTCATTTATTTCATCAAATAATATTTTACTTTTTAATTCCTTATTAAGTGAGCCAATAAAAGAATCTTTATATAATGAGTATACTATTTTTGTTTGCTCAAAAACACTTGCATGATTGTACTTTTCTTTTAAATACAAAGGAATTAGAGATGTCATCCACCCATTACAATGGATGATATCAGGAGCCCATCTCAACATAATTAATGTTTCTAGCACCCCTTGACAAAAAAACATCATCCTTTCATCATTATCCTTAAACATATTATTTTTTGAATCTTTTAAAGTTTGCTTTCTTTTAAAGTATTCATCATTATCAATAAAATAAACTTGTAATTTTGCTTTTTGTACTGAGCCTACTTTAATAATAAGAGGTTGGTCTATGTCATTGATAACCAAATTGATACCAGAAAGACGAATCACCTCATGTAACTGATGCCTTCTCTGATTAATGCAACCGTATCTTGGTATAAAAATTCTAACTTCGTAATCTTTATTATTTTGTACAAAAGTAGCTAACTCTAGTACTTTTTCTGAAATTTCAATTCCGTTAACAAAAGGCGAAAGTTCTTGGGCTATATATAAAATTCTCTTTTTCATTTTCTTACAGCAAATAATTGAATTGCAAAGTTAAGTTTTTTTATGCATTTTTTCAAGATTTATGAGTAGCTTTATAATGATTTAATTAAATGTAACTCGATACTATATAATTTGATTTTTAACTAATGAAGCAAATTACAACCGTAGTTGACCTATTAAGTTTTATTGAATTAATTAAAAAAAAAAATAAAACAATTGGTTTTGTTCCAACTATGGGATCTTTACATGAAGGGCATGATTCTTTGTTGAGGAAATGTCAAGAAGAAAATGACATTTCAATTGTTAGTATTTATGTAAACCCATCACAATTTAACTGCTCAAATGATTTTAAAAATTACCCAAGAAATTTAGACTTAGATGTCAAAAGACTAAATAAATTAAATTGTGATATTGCTTTCTCGCCAAGTAATTATGAAATTTCAAAAATTAAACAACTTGAAATTAATTTAAATCTTGGTAATCTAGACAAATTATTGGAAGCAGAAAAAAGACCTGGGCACTTCAAAGGTGTTACTGAAATTATTTCTAAATTATTCAAAATAGTCAACCCTAATAATGCCTATTTTGGTGAAAAAGACTTACAGCAATTACTAATAATTAAAAAATTGAGTTATAAATATTTTAAGGATATTAAAATTATTAGCTGCCAAACTATTAGAGAGTCAAATGGTTTGGCAAAAAGTTCTAGAAATAAAAACTTAAATAATGAAGAAAAATTAATTGCAGGAGTTATATTTAAAGTCCTGAGTGAAGTAAAAAAAAATAAATTGATTTGGAGTACAAAAAGAGCTAAGGAGTTCGTTAATGATGCATTAAATAAAATATCTTTATTGAATTTAGAATATTTTGAAATAATTGATTCAGAAAAATTTAGTTTTATAAATAAAACTTACACCGACCATGATTGTTATGCAATGATTGCGGTTAATATTAAAAATACTAGATTAATTGATAATTTAAAATTATAAAATTATGATGATAGAAATCGTTAAATCTAAAATTCATAGAGTAACTATAACCGCATCAAATTTAGATTATATGGGAAGTATTACTATTGACCCCATTCTACTTAAAGCATCAAACTTAATAGCTGGAGAAAAAGTTCAGGTTCTAAGTGTGAATAGCGGTGCAAGATTGGAGACATATATAATTGAAGGTAGAAAAGGTAGTGGTGAAGTTATAATAAACGGCCCAGCAGCGTTGAAAATAAAAACAGGTGAAGTTGTTATTATTATTGGTTACATTTTAATTGATGTTGAAGATGCTAAAAAATATCAACCCAAATTCATCTTCCCTGATGAAAAGACTAATAAAATAAACTGTTGAAGAAATTTGAAAAAATACTTGACATCATAATTCCTATAATTATAGGAGTTGAGCTGATTATTTTAGTAATTGGAAACAATTCTTTAAATAGTATTTTTTTCAATATTAAAGAAATTCTTTTAGTTCCATTCAACTGGTTTATTATATTTCTATCAATGCTTATTGGCTACATAGGGGAGGCTTTAAGAGGGATTCGTTGGAAGTTATTAATCAGGCCCATGAATTTCAACGTCAAAACCATTGACTTAGTCAATGCTTGCGCTGCAGGCTATATGTTTAATGCCGGAGTTCCTCGATCTGGTGAAATTGCAAGATGTAGCCTAATAAATAGAGTTGCACAAACTCCTATTTCATATTTATTTGGGCATGTTTTAGTTGAGAGAGTTATTGATTTTATAATTCTGTTTTTTTGCATAATTGTTTGTTTGATATATAAATGGAATATCGTAATTGATCTAATATCAAATAGTAATTATTTTTCATGGATATTAACCAAAAATACTTTGATTGTGATTACTATAATAATTGGTGTTTTATTGTTTTCATTTAGTTTAAAAGAAAAATTTATGACATTGAAAGCCTTTGAGTGGTTAAAAAAATATTTATTTAAAATTAAAGAAGGAGTCTACGCTATTTTTTCAGTGAAAGAAAAAAAATTATTCGCTCTTTACACAATTCTTATTTGGTTGTGCTACCTGCTTATGACGTATGTTTGCTTTTGGTGTTTTCAGAGCATGCAAAATTTTAGTCTTCTTGACGGATTGTTAATCATGACAATTGGTGGAATTGGAATGGTAATTCCCACACCAGGAGGAATGGGTTCATATCATGGTGCGGTTTATATTGGCCTATTTTTTATTCTTGGTCAAGAAGCTAGTGTAGCAACCACATTTGGTTTTCTTGTACATACCGCTCAAACTATTATGATTGTTGTCATGGGCTTTATAGGTCTACTATTTTTAAATTTAAGAAAATCATATAATTCAAAAATATTGTGAAAAATTTTGAAAAAAAAATTATCAAATCATCTTTAGACCTACAAAAAAAAATAAAGACTTGGAAAGAAAGTAATCAAAAAATTGTTTTTACAAACGGTTGTTTTGATATCCTCCATTTGGGCCACATAAAAATATTAAGTGAGTCTAAAAAATTAGGTGATAAATTAGTGGTTGGATTAAATACTGATGAATCGATTAAAATTCTTAAAGGAAAAAATCGTCCTGTAAATAATAATCACCACAGATCTATGATGTTAGCTGCTCTTTCTTTTGTAGATTTAATTGTTTTTTTCGAAGAAGAGAATCCATATAATTTAATTAAATTAGTACTACCAAATATTATAACTAAAGGAGGGGACTATGAAGAAAAAGAGATAATTGGAGGAGACTTAATTCTTTCTAAAGGTGGACAAATTAAAATAATACCCTTATTACCAAACTTATCCTCGTCAAAATTAATTGAAAAGTATAAATTATAATTTTAGAAATCTCTATCTAATAGTATCTTATTTTTTCGTATATTTATCAACATTTTTACATATAAATTATTAACATGAAAAAATTTACTTCTCTTTTCGTTTTTTTATTATCTCTTTTTGCGTTTTCGCAAACTCATGATTACAATCGTAAAACTTGTGGCGCAGATATAATTTTAAATAAAAGCTTACTAGAAAAGCCCGAAAAACTTATCATAAGAAATCAATTGGAAAATCATACTAAAAACTTTATTGAAACATATAAGAACACCCCTAAAATGGGTCAACAATATATTATTCCTGTAGTTGTTCACGTAATTCATGATTATGGTATTGAAAATATTAGTGACGAACAGATTGCTAGGGCGATGGAAACAGTAAATGAAGATTGGAACGGTGAAAATAATGACATTGCAGAAGTAATTGATGAGTTTTCTGACCTAATTGCAGACTTTGGGGTGGAATTTAGATTAGCAACTATTGACCCTGATGGTAATTGTACATACGGAATAACAAGAACAGCGTCTCCTTTAACTGAAGGTAACGATGAAGCTGCAAGAAGCCTGATTTCATGGCCTGATGAAAATTATGTTAATATATATGTCATAAAAAGTATGTCTCCTGGATCAAGTGCTGCTGCTTACGCTAATTATCCTGGCGCAGGAGATCCTTACGACGTTATCGTTTCATTACATACATACTTCGGTCACGGTGTTGGTACTGCAGGTGGAAGCAATTATGTAAGGCACACGCTATCTCATGAATTTGGTCACTTTATGAATTTAGCGCACCCATGGGGAAGTACAAATGAGCCTGGTGTACAAGAAAATTGTGGAACAGACGATGGTGTTGAGGACACTCCAAATACTATAGGTACTAACCAAACATGTAATGTTGATCAAGAAACTTGTGGAAGTTTAGACAATGTTCAAAATATAATGGACTATGCAAATTGTGCTCACATGTTCACGGAAGGTCAAAAACAAAGGGTTCACGCCGCTTTAAATTCTATGGCAGGTAACAGAGAAAGTCTTTGGCAAGAAGAAAATCTAGTTTTAACAGGTGTTAATAATGAACATTTTAACTCATTAGAAACTTATTCAACTTGTGCGCCTATACCTGACTTCAATACTACTACAAATACAGGATGTCAAGGAACTGAAATTGAATTTATGTCTCACTCATACAATAGTGATAACATTAATTATTATTGGGACTTTGGTTCTGGGGCAAGCCCACAATATTCATCCGAAGCTAATCCAACTGTCATTTATCAAGAAAAGGGCTCACATGATGTAAACTTAATTGTCTGTAATGGTCCTATTGACTCAAGTCCTTCTTATTGTAATGAAACTACAAGAGAAAACTATATTTATATTTTAGATGATGTTAATGTGACAAGTGAGGGAATAAAACAAGACTTTTCTCCTACTGAAAATGGATCTTTTCCAGAAAATGATGGGTGGTATATTGTTCCACAAGAAAACGAAGAAACATGGGAAACTACAACGTCTGCAGCATGGAACGATGAAACATCAATTCGTATTAGAAGTAGATATTTTGGGTATGAATTAAATAGTCATACATTTACTACCCCAGAATTAGACTTAAGTGATTTAAGCTCTGCGCAAATATATTTTAATTTAGCATACGCTCTTAAAAGCACTCAAACCGACTTTGAAGATAATTTATATATTCAGGATCAATTAATTATTTATACATCCGATAACTGCGGAGAAACATGGATGGCAAGAAAAACATATAATACTGATGACTTAATTACTGTTTTTGATGAATTTGGAAATCCACAAACTGTTTTTAATGATTTTGTTCCTAATGGAAACCAAGACAACCCTGGGGACTGGTCTCAAAAATCATTTAGCTTAAATAACGTTGCTGGAGACGAAGGGGTAATTATTAAGTTTGAATTTACCGGAGTTGGGATTAATGAAGACGGAATAAATGTTGGTGGAAATTGGCTATACATTGACAATTTAAGAGTTGGAGAAAATTTTGTGGATTTAAATGAAGAAGAAAATGTTGGAGTCAATATTTTTCCAAATCCATCTGACGGTTCCGCAAAAATTGAGATAAGTTTAAAATCACAAAAAAAAGTATTCGTTGAATTATTTAATGTTTTAGGAAAAAGTATTTCTGTTAAAGATTTTGATTTAAATAAAGGATTAAATTCGATAACTCTAGATGATATTTACACAAATATTCCTACGGGAAATTATGTAATTAACATCACAACTAATACTGATAAAATATCTAAGAATATAATTATTGTAGAATAAATTAATGTTTATACGATATTTTTTCTTGTTATTTTTTTTCTTAGGATTAACATATACCTATTCTCAGGAAAAAAAGTGTGGTGCAGCTGAAGCGATTGAAAAATCTCTTTCTAAATACCCTGAAAAAAGACAAATTTTAGATAAACTTAACTCTTTTACAAAAGAGTTTGTTGATAACAAAAAGATGTGTAGAGTTGTCGATACTAACTACATTATTCCCACAGTTGTTCACGTTATTCATAATTATGGAAGTGAACGAATTTCAAAAAATCAAGTTTTATCATGCATTGAGAGCATTAACAATGATTTTAATGCATTAAATGATGATATTTCTGGTGTTATCAGTGAGTTTAGCTCAATTATATCTGATATGGGAATTGAATTTAGACTTGCTAAACTTGATCCCGAAGGTAATTGTACTGATGGAATAACATACTATCAATCAATTTTAACATATGAAGGTGGTGAAAATGTCAAAGATGATACATTTTGGAACAACGATATGTACTTGAATATATGGGTTGTAGCTGACCTTGCAAGTCAAGGAACTGCTGCATATGCATATTATCCTGGAACAGCTCCTAATAACCATGAAGGTATTATTTGTGATGATGATTATTTTGGTACAATTGGTACTGCTAGTAATAGCAATTGGTCCCGTCACACAATGCCACATGAGGTTGGGCATTATCTTAATCTAGCTCATCCATGGGGAAGCTCTAATAGTCCCGGAAACTTTGACGAAGACGAGGATGGAACACCTGATAATTGCTTGATTGACGATGGTGTAGACGACACCCCATTGACATTTGGAGTTGAAAATTCAAACTGCCCTCTTTCACAAAGTTCGTGTAATGATACATTAGATAATGTTCAAAATATAATGGACTACTCAAATTGCGCATTAATGTTTACAAATGGTCAAAAAGACAGAGTTCACGCTGCCTTAAACTCAAGTGCAGGTGGAAGAAACCTATTATGGCAAGAAAGTAATTTATGGATGACCGGAGTACATGATAATTACAATGCTAATTCTTGTATTCCTACTCCCGACTTTAACGCAAGTACTCAGTCCGCGTGTAGTAATGTTATAATAAATTTTGAAGAAATGTGTTATAACACTGAAAATATTGATTCGTTTTTTTGGGACTTTGGTGAAGGAGCCAGCCCCTCTCAGTCTACAGAAATGAATCCTTCAGTTGTGTACAGTGTTCCAGGTTCTCACGATGTTAAGTTAGTGGTGAGTAATGATTCAGGAACATCAGAAATAATAAAAGAAAATTACATTACTATTTTAGATAATGATATTGCTCCTTTTTTAGAGCAATTTGAAGATGTTAACTTTCCAAATAACACTAATGCACCAAATTGGTTCATAAAACCCACCGGCACTGAGCCTTCGTGGGCAAGAACAGGATTTGCATCTTCTTTAGGTAGTGGAGCAGCAAGAATTTGCAGTCAGTATCTTACTGCGGATGATATCGCTCATGAGTTAATTAGTCCCGAACTTGATTTTTCTAATCAAACAACTTCAACAGAAAACCCTTTGTCACTTTATTTTGATTTAGCATATGCTAAAAGGTTACCTTATACTATTGATGGAGGTGTAAGTATAATTAATGACCGATTGTCTGTTTATGTTTCTAAAAATTGTGGAGAAACCTGGATTAAAAGAGGAGAGTGGGATACTAATGAGTTAAATACAAAAGGGGATAATATTGCATTTAACCCCTATGTCCCCTTGTCTTCAGATTGGCAAGAAAGGTCAGTTAATATTCAAACCGCCGCACAAGAAGAAAGTGTAATTATTAAATTTGTATTTACTGGAAAGGGTATTCTTCAAGAGGAAGAGGCATTTGATGTTGATAACGGAGTAATAATTACAGATAATATTGGTGGAAATTGGTTATACATCGATAATATTAGAATTGGTAATGGAAACTGGCAGGAAACTAATAATATAACATCTATTAATTTAGATATTATTCCTCAACCAATAACAAAAGAAAATGGCATAATGAGGTTTAATTTAACAGAAAGCGATAAACTCAACATATTGATTTATGATGTGTACGGGAGAATTGTTTTTAGAAAAACTAAAGTATTTCCTTCAGGAAATAATTCATACTCTTTAAACAATTTTATAAATAAAAATAGTTCTGGTTTATATGTTATTAAAGTTTTTTCAAATAATTTTGTGAATTCAAAAACATTTATTTACAACAAAAAAATATGAGGAGTTTATTATTTACATTTTTTATTTCATTACTATGTATTCATGGCCAAGAAAATATGTTGCCGTGCGCCACACATATTATGACAAAAAAGGAGTTTAATAAAAATCCTAATCGATATTTGAAAAATAAACATACCCTCGACTCAATAACAAATATTTTTAATGAAAATAATCGATTCGGTGAGCCTGAGAAAATTATTCCTGTTGTATTTCATATTTTACATGAAGGAAATCCAGTTGGTGTAAATGAAAACATCTCCAAAGAGCAAGTTGAAGATGCCATAAGATTAATGAATGAAGATTTTAATGGAACAAGTCAAGATCTAAATAATGTAATTGATGAATTTCAATCAATTATTGGAAACACAAACCTAACTTTTAAGTTAGCTAAAATAGATCCTAATGGTAATTGCACAGAAGGAATCACAAGAACATTTTGGGAGGAAACCGGATCTGCAAATGACGATGCAAAACAAATAATATTTTGGGACGATGCTTCGTATTTAAATATCTGGGTTGTTAAAGGTATAGATTCGAATATTGGAGCCGCTGCTTATACTTATTTACCATCAACAGGGGGGCCCAATTTTAGACATGGCATAATAGCAGATCATGAATATGTTGGAAGTATTGGCTCTGGAAGTAATAGTAATTATGTTAGACATACTTTGTCACACGAATGCGGTCATTTTTTTAACTTAGAACATACTTGGGCAGAATGGGCTGATGTAGGTTTATCATCAAATTGTAACGAAGACGATTTTGTTGCTGATACACCAAATTGTATCGGCTCTTATAGTTCATGTAATTTGGCCTCACAATCTTGTGGCTCTTTAGATAATGTTCAAAATATCATGGACTATTCAAGTTGTACAGCTATGTTTACCCAAGGTCAAGTTGCTAGAATGCAAGCATCTTTAAATTCAGGTGTTGGTGATAGAGTAGATTTATGGCAAGAAGATAATTTGTGGGCCACAGGAACACACCCTAACTACCAAGAAGAAGAGTGCCTAGCCTCAGTTGATATTTATATTCCTAATGGTACCGTTTGTGCAAATAATGAAATTCAGTTCTTTAACAACTCTTACAATGACGGGGATAATCCAACATTTTATTGGTCATTTCCTGGTGGAAACCCCTCTAATTCTTATGAAGAAAACCCAACTGTCATATATAACAACTCTGGAACGTATAATGTTTCATTAAGTGTTTCTACAGAAGCGGGGACCTCATATCAAACAATAAATAATTTAATTACAGTATATGATAATAATCCTATTTTATCTTCTATTTCAGAAAGTTTTGAATCCAATGATTTTCCACTCTCTGATAATGAATTAAGTAATTGGGAAATTTTAGAACAGTTAACAGAAAATACATGGAGCAGAACGGAGCTGGCTGCTAGTTCAGGTAGCGCCTCTATGAGAATTCGAAGTAGGTTTTTTTCTGGTGAAAATGTGCATAATTTATACTCTCCCTTTATAAACTTAAGTCAATTTCAAAGTCCCACGAGATTATATTTTGATTATGCATATGCGAAGAGAAACAATCAAAGCGATGACCTACTAAGAATATTAGTCTCAGATGACTGTGGCTTATCATGGACCTTGCGAAAAGACCTAACGACTGATGAGCTAGTCACAAACGGAGGGTCCTTTATTTCAAGTGTATTTATACCAAACAACAATCAATGGGAAGAGGAATACGTAAATTTAAACCCATGGTCCGGAAACCCAAGCGTTAAAATTAAATTTGAATTTAACGGAGAAAATGGTAATTATTTATATATTGATAACGTCAGGCTTGAGCAAGAAGAAATTAGAATAAATGAAGAAAACCTAGACGATAACAAAATATTAATTAAAACAATTGATCTTTTGGGTAGAGAGACTTTAAATACTAAATTCTATATTGAAATTTACAATGATGGTTCTGTAAAAAAACATTATAAACTATGAAAAAACTAATACTTTTAATTTTATTAATTCCGACTTTTATATTTTCACAAAATAAAAAAGAAAATAAAAAGGCCCAAATGGCAGCAACTAACTGGCTAGTTCAAATAGACAAAGGCGAATATTTAGAAAGTTGGGACAATGCAGCACCATATTTTCAAAATCAAATTCTACAAACTAGGTGGTCAGCAGCACTAAAAGCGAGCAGAAGGCCTCTTGGAAATTTAACATCACGAAATATTAAGTCCTCTGATTTTAAGTCTGAATTACCTGGTGCCCCTGACGGTAATTACTATATTTTGACTTATAATTCTTCTTTTGAAAACAAGGCTAGCGCAATTGAAACAATTACTTTGGCTAAAGGTCTAGATGGTAAATGGAAGACGGTTGGTTACTTTATAAAATAAATAAAAGATAAAATTGGACATTACTGTTTCATTAAAAAAAGGAAATAAATATAGTATATGCTCTTGCGGAATAAGTAAAAGATTACCTTTTTGTGATGGCAGACATAAGATTTTAAATGAAAAGTGCGATACTAACTATAAATCGGTGAAAATTACTGCTCATGACGATATAAATCTATCAATTAATTGCGCAAATTGGGAGAATGAAAATAAACATTAGGGAAGCAAATAGATCGGACGTTTCAGAAATTTATAATCTCATAAATGAACTGGCCCGCTATGAAAAATCAGAAGATAAAGTATTAATTACAATTAGTGATTTAGAAAGAGATGGTTTTGGTAAAAATCCCTTGTTTTGGGTTTTAGTTGCAGAGGTTGATAAAAAAATAGTTGGAATGGCTTTTTACTACATTCGTTATTCTACGTGGTCTGGAAAATGTTTTTATCTAGAAGATTTTTTTGTAAAAATTAAATATAGAAGGAGTGGTATTGGCTCACTATTATTTGAAGAATGCATAAGAATTACAAAAAAAATTAATGCTAATAGTTTGGTGTGGCAAGTTTTAAATTGGAACACTGTTGCAATAAATTTTTATAATAAATACAACGCAGAATTAAAAAATAATTGGACTAACGGGAGGCTTTATAAAGAACAAATTAATAGCTTAAAATTATAGTGTTATTTCTAGAAAAGTACAAAGAAATAAAAACCGAATCAAAGGGTTTTTATAGTGAAAAAGGAAGTAGATTTGTTGGATATTGTTTCTTAGTTAAAAACAAAAAAGAGGTCGTTACCAAATTAACTGCTTTAAAAAAAATAGAAAAAGGAGCCAATCATTATTGCTTTGCATATGTAATTAACATTGACCAGTCCGAACAAAAAATATTTGATGATGGAGAACCTCATTCAACAGCTGGTAGACCAATTCTACAACAAATTAAGTCTCTAGAGTTAACAAATATTTTAATTGTAGTTGTTCGTTATTTTGGTGGAACTAAACTAGGTATTCCTGGGTTGATAAAAGCATATAAGTCAGCTGCTCGCAATTCATTAAATAATGCGAAAATTATTACTAAAAATATTCATGAAGAATATTTATTATTATTCAAGTACCATTCTTTAAATATAATAATGAAAAAAATTAAATGTTTTAATTTAAAAATATTAAAAAGAGAATTAAATACGGACTGCAAATTAACTGTTGCAATACCAAGAACAAAAAGCGATTTCATTATTGAACATTTTAAAAAAGAAAGAGGTGTTGAGATTAAATTTCTTAACTTAATTTAGTTATGGTTACATTATTTAGAATAATTAGTTATTTAGAAGGTGTTTCTTATGTACTGTTATTATTTGCTACAACTATTAAATATTGTCTAAGTAATGAATATTGGGTCCAAATACTTGGCATGCCACACGGGATCTTATTTTTAATTTATGTGTTAATCGCAATTTTTTTGGGATTTAAATTCAATTGGGAAAGAAAAAAACTAGCTATTATTCTTTTTGCTTCAGTTATTCCTCTTGGGACCTTCTATATAGATTTTAAATATTTTAATTAAAATTTGAATTATTATATTTACTAAACAAATCTATTCACATCTATGAAAAAATTTATTATTTTATTCATTCTTCCTCTTTTTTCAATCAGTCAAGTTGACTACAACTTACAAATTCAACCTATTTTTAATACTAATTGTGTAAGTTGTCATCAAGGATCAGCAAATTATTTTGGTGGATTATCACTTGAAAGTTACGAAGCCGTAACAGCTGGTGGGAATACTGAGGGTGGAATCATTTCTACAGGGTTATTAGAAAATTATATTAGCACTGGTTACATGCCCCCATATGGCTCTGGCGCATATTTAAATACTAATGAAGTTGATTTAATAATTCAATGGTTAACTGAAGGAGCTTTAGAAGAAGTTGATGTTAGCTCTACTTTAGAAAATAACAAAGAAGAATCCATTGTGAAAATTATAGACGTTTTAGGAAGAAATAAACTGAAAGGTAATTCTGGAGTTCAGATTTATATTTATGAAAATGGGAAAATAGAAAAGAAGTTTAACACTACAAATTATATACACTAATATGAAAAAGATTTTTATATTAACTACATTTTTACTTATATCTTGCGGAAGACCTAATCTTAGTGCATGCGATTGTGCTGAAATGGAAAAAGAGAAAATTGATGGTAATATGGAGAAATTAACTAAAACAGTTGAGGAACAAAAATTAATAGAAGAAAATTGGGAGCAAAAAATGTTACCTTGTGAAGAATTAATTGAAAAAAATGAAGATTTTGGATTAGAAGTGCAAGATTGTTTATTATCTCTTTTAAAAAATGATAATTAAATGTATAAGTTTTAATTGATATGAATTACATATATTTTACCTTATTAGTAATGTTTTTATGCTCATGCAGTGGCCCATCAGCATGTGATTGTGCAGAAAAAACAATGTCTATAAAATCAGAATTTTTTAAAAATCCGGAAATGAGTGATGATGAAAAAAAAATGATACTAAACCGTGCAAGAAAGGAATTAGCAACTTGTGATGAAAAAAGTAAATCGGATTCTATTTTTAAAAAAAACTATGAAATTTGTCTGAAAAAAAATCAATAATTCATTAAAAAATCGGTTTATAATTAAATAACAAAACCCGCATAAAGGCTTGGAGAAATTCCAATAAAACATTTATAACGTAGTTGCGTTAATTCGGTAATTCTGCAACCTTCATTAGAAAGTCAGACCCGCCCTAGCTACCGCAAACATGCACGCTAATTTAAATAAGTGTTAATTTCTCAAGCGTTACCTTTATACGGGATTATTATATTATTATAAATATACAATCTAATTTTCCTTTTTTAATCTACATTCATTAAAATATAGTGGTAATAAATCTTTAGCTTGATTAAATTTGAATATTTTAGATTTAGTAAACAACCATACTTCAATTGGGTTACCCTGCCCTTCTTCATACTCTAATAAAACTTGCCTACACATTCCGCAAGGAGCAATTGGTTCATTGATCATAAAATCATCCGTTGAACATGTTATTGCTATTTTTTTAATTGCTAATTCTGGATTATTTGCTTTTGCTGAAAACAATGCAACTCTTTCCGAACATATACCATTAGGAAAAGAAGCATTTTCTTGATTATTCCCAATTACATACGATCCATCTTCCAATAAAAGACTTGACCCAACTTTAAATTTAGAGTAAGGTGCATAAGCATTTTCTAGTGCTTGTTCTGCTTTGTTAAATAAAACAACAACTTCTCTTGAAAGGTTTAGACGATTAGGAATTTCTTTAAATGAAATTTTGAATTCTCGAATAAATGAGTGCTCCATAATATAATTATGTTAAATAATAATGGAGTTTCTAAGCTGAAATTTATTAAACTAACTTGACGTTTACCGCGTTGATTCCCTTTTGCCCTTCAGCTAATTCAAATTCAACTGAGTCACCTTTAGTTATTCTATCTACGCACCCAGTTGCATGTACAAAGTGCTCTTGCTCTGAACCTTCTTCTGTAATAAAACCATATCTTTTATCTTCATCGAAAAACTTTACTGTTCCTTTTTTCATTATTATTTTTGATGTTAAATATTTGAATTCAAAGATACACAATAATTATATGATTTATTATAAATTTATAACGTAATTATCTTTTTATGGAAAATGCAAAAAAAGAAATAGGCCCACTACATTGCCTATATTTCATCTATTATTCATTCACAACTAGTACAGATGAAAATTATAATGAGTCTCAAATTCATAAAATCACAACTTATCTCAATGAGTGGACAAATGATAAAAATACAAGTGAGGCAATAATCAAAGAAACTTTGGAATGGGTTCAAGAATCTCAAATACCGAAAAGTGAATTTATAAACGTTATGTTATCAATGGTTGATTATTTAAATGATGAACAAAGATTTTCTTTACTACAAAAAGAATTGGTGTTATTACACATACGACAAATTTCTCGTAGTGACGGGAGTTTTACAGAAAATGAAAAAAAGTACCACGATCTACTAGCATTTCATTTTGGTTTAAGATTACGAGTATCCTCTTGTTCAAAAAAGGAAATTGAAGAGACGGTAAATAAAATTGAAAGGAAAAAAATTGGATTTAAAATTCAAAGAAATTAAACCCCCATCATTGTCGCTGTAATTATTCTTTCTCTTGAAATATTTCTATGTTCACAAAAAAAAATTCCCTGCCACTTTCCAAGGCCTAAAGCACCATTTGTAATTGGGATGGTAAGATTATTACTAAGTAAAGACGATTTAATATGTGCTGGCATATCATCCTGTCCTTCAAAAGTGTGTGTAAAATAAGGTTCGTTTTCAGGTACTATTTTATTGAGGTAATTTTCCAAGTCTTTTCTTACTTTTTCATCCGTATTTTCATTAATAGTTAATGATGCAGAAGTGTGCTCTAAATATAAATACAACAAACCTTTATCTATGGACTTTATTTCTGTTAAATTATCTATTACCTTATTGGTTATTATATGAACACCCCTTGATTTTGATCTAATTAAGATTTTTTTTTGATAAACTATCACTTGTATTTTAAAATAATTTTTTTTGCTAAAACAAAATCTTTTTCTAAAACATACAGCTCTCTTTCGTTAAAAGTACAAAATGAATCTACCCAACCAGCTGTGACATTTGAGTGGTAATTATTCTTGATTTTTAATTTGATATTATGAGAATCAAATAATTGACATATCGACTGAAGCTCAAAAAAATTAATAGTAGTTAAAAATTTATACATAATTTTTAAGGAGCAATCAAAGATTGATTAATAATCATCAAACCATTTGATGTCATAAAACTAATTTGAAATGTATATTCTTCACCTGAATTTAAGCCTCCTCCAGGGGGTATTAAATTAGTGATTGTTTCAGCATTTTGAGGAGTATAACTTTCTCCAATTTGATTTCCAGATGAATCAAAAACTTTTTGATATATACCCAACTGAATGTAATAATCTAAAATAACAGGATCTATGATTTCAAGTTCTAATTGATTTGTAAATACAGCGTTAAAACTGAGTGTAAATTGAGAATTATTTAATTCAGTTGATGGGCTAGGAATATTAATTGGAATAGGAGGTTGCACTTCACCATTTGAAAAAGTCACAATTAAATTTTCATTAATTATTTCAACTTGTTGTATGGATATACCGTCTTGTCCATCATTTCCAGGGGGTCCAGGGGGTCCTTCTAATCCTACTCCTACTGGCCCTTGAGGTCCTTGGGGTCCTGGATTTCCTTGTGGACCTTGTAGGCCCTGGGCCCCAACAGGTCCTTGTACACCTTGCTCTCCTTGTGGACCAGGGTTTCCTGGGTTTGCACTAGTTTCAGCAAACAATGCATAAGGAACACTTTTTAACTGTGTGCTTCCCATTAGTAGATAATTATTACCAGCATTAATATCAACAGATACTTCTAAAAAATATGGGTGGTTACCCCAATCAATATCATCAAAAGAACCACTATAATTTACACCTCCCCCAATTTCTAAGTTAACTAAACCTATTGGTGAAGTTTGAACAAAATGCTCTTCCGAATAAATAACAGGGCCAAAACTAGAATCTTCCAATATTCTAATTAAAACACTTACATCTCTATCGGGCATAATACCCCAATTAACATCCCTAATTACGGTCTGATACGAAAATGTGTGTGGCGCTTGTGCTGTACTAGAGCTTATAGATAAAAGAATTACTAATAGCGTTAAATATAATTTTCTCATTTTATTTTATTTTAATTTTTGAATTTTAAATAGGTCTTTTTCGTTTTCTGTAATTATCTCTAAGATATATGTTCCTAATTTTAAAAAATTGGTATTAATTTTGTGAAAATTCCTTTCAGGTGACACAAAATCATAGAATATTATTTTACCTGATAGATCAATTATTCTTATTTCAATAAGTTCATTTTGAAAATTTGAAAATTCTAAATTTAGGAAGTCTGTTATGGGGTTTGGAAAAATAGTAATTTTGGTTTTCGGACTATCTAATAAGGAAATTACACCTAATCTCGGCTGATGAAATCCCTGGGTCAACATGTATTGGTCTGATTTTAATGTTTCAATAGCTATTTCTCCAAGAGTAAAATCTGATTTTACACTAACCATTGAATATCCTTGTAAAGAACCTCCACAGCCCGTTATAACCGATGGATCTATATTCAACCCATCTTGAGAATGACTAAAAAATGAAATACAGATAAGACACAAACATATATAGTTTTTTATATGTATTTTCTTTGTGTCTTTATGTTTTTTTGTTTTTAAGTTCAATGTTTAAATTTTTAATGTTTTATTATAAGTCTATTTTTTTAAATTATACAGCCAATCGCGGTTGTGCTAGAAAACTCTAAGTCATTTCCCATTAATAATTGATCTAAAACATTATAAAGATAATTATTATCCGGGGGGCTCCATTGACCTATTTCGGTATAACTATTATCAACCATTCCGCTGTAAATTAAAGTATTATTATATTCAACAAACACCTCAGAATAAACGGTAGCTCCCAACAAAGATACCATTTCTCCGTTATTATCATCAATACAATCAAAGGGAATAGAATATTTATTAGAAAAATTAGATATTGATTCCGCATTAGAAAGTAAATTGGGAAAATAAGCTACAAACACAACTGAATCTGAAGAAAATGCCTCAAAACAGTTAATTAATGGCATAGTCATGTACTGGGCGACTGGACAGTTTTCAGATAAAAAAACTGAAACTTTAATTATGGAGTTATTATTTTCAAGTACTGGGTCTCTTTGACAAGAAATAATAGTCAAAATTAATAATATGTTTTTAAAGTAATTCATCAATATTAAATGGAGCTAACGAGGAGATTTGAACTCCCGACCTCTTCCTTACCAAGGAAGTGCTCTACCCCTGAGCTACGTCAGCTTTAAATTATAATACAAATTTAACTATATTGTTTAAATATTGAAATGAAGAAATACTCAGAAAAAAAAATAAAAAGGTTAAAAAATCTTATAATTTCTATTTTAACAGATTCAGAAACACCTTTAAATTATAAACAAATTACCGCAAAACTATTTAATAAGAAAAATAAAGGATTTGATATTCTAAGTTTACTTAATAAAATGGTGGTGGAAAAAAAATTACTCATTAATGATAATTATAAATTTTATGTTTTAAAAAAAAATATTAATATAACAAAGGGTTTTTTAGAGTACGGTGAAAAAAAAGAAATTTATTGTAGGTGCGAAAAAACAAATTGTTTAATTCATGTTCCCAAAAAAAATATTAAAGGTGGATTAATTCGTGATTATGTATTAATTAAAATTTTAAAAAATAAAAGAAGGGTTGATGAGGGGGTGGTTGAAAAAATTATAAAAAGAGATAAAGAGTTTTTTGTGGGCACCTTTAGTAAAAAAAATAATACGTCTTTTGTAATACCTATTGATAAAAACATCAAAACAGATTTTTATATTCCTAGTGGAGATTGTCTAAACGCTAAAAATAACGATCGGGTTTTAGTAAAAATATTAGAATGGCCAGAAAGGGCAAAATGTCCTTTTGGAAAAATAACAGAAATTATTGGAGAAAGTGGAAATTTTTCAACTGAAATTTTATCTATTATCAAAAAACATGGGATTGAAACTGAGTTTAGTAAAGAAAGTTTAAAATATGTAAAGGGCCTAAATGAAAAAATTATAAAGAAGGACATAGAAAATAGACGAGATTTTAGGGAAGAGGCCTGCTTTACTATTGACCCTGATGATGCAAAAGATTTTGATGATGCTGTTTCTGTAAAAAAAATAAACACGAACACCTTTGAGATCGGGGTACATATTGCAGATGTTAGCCATTACGTTAAACCTAATACTGCACTAGATAAAGACGCAATTAAAAGAGGGTGCTCTGTTTACTTGGCTGATAGGGTAATTCCAATGTTACCCGAAAAACTTGCTAATAAGTTGTGTTCACTAAGGCCAAATGAAGAAAAACTATGTTTTTCTACGGTTTTTATAATGAATACTAATGGTGAAATAATTTCTGATTGGCTAGGTAAAACTATAATTAAATCAAAAAAAAGATTCACCTACAATGAGGCACAAAATGTTATAAATAACAAACAGGGTGAATTCTTCGAAGAATTATCAACCCTAAATAATTTAGCTGAAAAACTTAGAGCTAAAAGAATTCGAGAAGGTTCAGTAATATTAGAAAAAAAGGAAGTTTACGTTGAATTTGTAAACGAAATGCCTGTTAAGCCGTATTTTAAAAAGATTATTTCCACAAATAAGTTGATTGAAGAATTTATGTTATTATCAAACAAATTTGTTTGTAAATATTTTAATAATAAAAAAGCGGTATACAGGGTTCATGACAAACCTGACTTGGAAAAATTAAAATCACTAAAGATATTTTTAAAAAGTATAGATTTAGAATTTAATTTTAGCGAAAATAAATTGTATAAATCAATCAATGATCTACTGAAAAAAATAGATAATAATGAAAATAAGTATTTAATAAATCAATTGGTACTTCAATCCATGTCGAAAGCTGAATATTCTGTTAAAAATATTGGGCATTTTGGCCTAGGATTTAATGACTATACACACTTTACTTCTCCGATAAGAAGATATCCTGATATATTAGTACACCGAATACTTAACGATAAATTACAAAAAAAGAAAAATAACATCAACAACCTTAACGGCCTTTGTTTGAACTCATCAAAAAAAGAAAGGTCAGCAATAAAGGCAGAAAGGGAATATTTAAAATTTATTCTACTTTGGCTGGTAAAAGATAAGGTGGGGAAGACAACTCCCGCAACAATAATTTCAATTAAGGATTGGGGAATATACGCTGAGTTAGATGACTATTTGTGCGAAGGAATGATTTCTTTAAAAAGTCTTAAAAAAGAAGGAAACTTTTATTACTGTAATAAAAAAAATGAGATGATAAACAAAATAAATGGAGAAAGTCTATATTTAGGAAAAAAACTAATGGTGACAATTACTTCAATTAATTTACAAAGAGGGGAACTTGATATAATGATGGTTTAGTATTATGTATATAGTTTTTTATATATGTTTTTTAGCACTTCTTAGCTCTTGTGCAACTATTGTTCCTCCCTCAGGGGGCGAGAAAGACACTTCCCCGCCCGAGATATTAAGCACCGCCCCTCTTAATAGGTCAATTAATTTTAAAGAAGACAAAATTCAAATAAACTTTAATGAATATATTCAGGTTGACAAATCAAATATTATCTTTTTCCCTCCAATTAACCCAGCGCCATCAATTAAAGTTAAAGGAAAGTCTATTATATTAAATTTTGAAACTGATTTAATCGATAATACTACCTACATAGTAAATTTTAACAATTCAATTAAAGATCTTAATGAGTCCAACGAGCTCAATAATTTTAAGTTTATTTTTTCAACCGGAAGTGTTTTAGACTCATGTGTTGTTAAGGGGTCAGTATTAGATTTAAAATCAAACAAAAAAATTAATTCGGCTATTGTGGGTTTATTTGAAAAAATAAATTATTCAACTTTTGACTCCTTAATCAGAGTTCAAAAACCAGACTATTATGTTTATTGCGATCAATTCGGGGATTATAAATTTACAAATCTGAAAGACGGAGAATATACTCTATTAGCATTTAAAGATTTAAATCTAAATAAGAAATATGACAATATTGAAAAAATATCAATGCCAATTAAATTAAATGTTGACAGTGTTCATAATCATGACATAAGATTATTTACTGATAATAGATTCTTAGAAATTGACACTTTAGATTGTGAAAATAGTTTGGATAAAACTAACGTTGGTCAACTAAATTTTAATTTTGAAAAGTTAGACTTTAACAATAAAATAATTATTGGCGAAATTTTACAAAATGATAAGGCTATAAATTGTTTTAATATAAATACCAAATTTGTAAAAATAGATAGTTTATCAGTTGGGGTTTATAATTTTAGAATATTTCATGACTTGAACAATAACGGAACTTGGGACTCAGGAAATATACAAGAACTTTCTGAACCTGAGTACATAAAGTATTATAACCAAGAAATAAACATTAAAAAGGACTGGGAAATTGATGTCTTTATTGATTAATATATAAAAAACTATATATGTTTATTTTTTTAAATTAGCCATAAGAAACTCTCTGTTCATTCTAGCTATATTTTTTACAGAAATTTCTTTTGGACACTGGGCCTCACACGCGCCTGTATTAGTACATGCCCCAAATCCCTCAAGGTCCATTTGTTTAACCATATTAATTGCTCTCTTTTTTCTTTCTACTTTACCCTGAGGCAATAAAGAATATTGAGATATTTTTGCCGCTGTAAATAACATAGCTGAAGAGTTCTTACAGGAAGCGACACAAGCGCCACAACCAATACATGTTGCCGCATTAAAAGCTTCATCGGCATCTTCTTTAGGTATAGGAATCGTGTTTGCGTCCTGCGTATTGCCTGATGTATTTACAGAGACGTAAGCACCAGACTGCTGGATTCTATCAAATGCTGATCTATCAACAATTAAGTCTTTTATAACTGGGAATGCTTTCGCTCTAAATGGCTCTATATATATGGTGTCCCCATCTTTAAACTTTCTCATGTGTAATTGACAAGTGGTGGTTCCCCTTTCTGGTCCATGAGCAACTCCATTAATAAACAAAGAACATGAACCACAAATCCCCTCCCTGCAATCATGATCAAATGCAACCGGCTCTTCTCCTTTTTCTAAAAGATTATAATTTAGAAAGTCCATCATCTCTAAAAAAGACATATCTTCTTCAACACCGCTTAAAGTATAGTCTTGTAAACTGCCCTTCGATTGATTATTTTTCTGTCTCCAGATTTTTAAATTAAGTTTCATATTTTTTTATTTATAACTTCTTGATTTTAATTCAACAGATTCAAATTCTAAATCCTCTTTATGTAAAGTGGGCGACCCCTCTTTGTTATACTCCCATGTTGAAACAAAATTAAACTCACTGTCATTTCTTAACGCCTCACCCTCTTTTGTTTGGTGTTCTTCTCTAAAATGCCCACCACAAGACTCCTCTCTATTAAGGGCATCAATAGCAAATAGCTCTCCCAACTCTAAGAAGTCTGCAACACGACCTGCTTTAGCTAGCTCTTCATTGTATTCGTTAAGGTTTCCCGAAACAAAAACATTTTTATAAAAATCCTCTCTCAAGGCTTTTATTTCCTGAATTGCACTCTCTAAACCTAATTTATTTCTGGACATACCACACTTTTCCCACATAATTCTTCCTAGCTTCTTGTGAAAATAATCTACAGGTTTTGTTCCTTTATTATTGATAAAGCCTTTAAGCTTATTTTTAACTTCATTTTCACTTAATTCAAATTCGGGAAGATCAGTAGAAATTGGGCCAGTTCTAATGTCATTAGACAAGTAATCTCCAATAGTGTAGGGTAAAACAAAATACCCATCAGCTAAGCCTTGCATTAACGCAGACGCCCCTAATCTATTTGCTCCGTGGTCCGAAAAGTTTGCCTCCCCAATAGCATAACACCCAGGAATTGATGTCATTAAATTATAATCTACCCAGACCCCACCCATTGTATAATGAACGGCTGGATATATCATCATCGGTGTCTCGTATGGATTTTCGTTAGTTATTTTTTCATACATCTGAAATAAATTTCCATACTTTTCTTTTATTAATTCTTTTCCTAGTTCCTTAACATGATTTAAATCACTTGTGTCTCCACCTATAGAGTACAATTTTTCTTTTCCATACCTTATAATTGCAGAACTAAAATCTAAAAATACCGCCTCTCCTGTTTTATTTACCCCGTATCCCGCGTCACATCTCTCTTTTGCCGCCCTAGAAGCAACATCTCTCGGGACTAGGTTTCCGAAAGCCGGGTATCTTCTCTCTAAATAATAGTCTCTGTCCTCTTCTTTTATATCTGTTGGCTTAATACTTCTAGACCTTATTTTTTCTGCATCTTCTTTATTTTTCGGCACCCAAATTCTTCCATCATTTCTTAGTGATTCCGACATCAAGGTTAATTTTGATTGATTGTCACCGGAAACGGGGATGCAGGTTGGGTGTATTTGAGTAAAACATGGATTAGAAAAATACGCTCCTTTTTTATGAATTTTCCAAGAAGCGGTTACATTACTCCCCATGGCATTAGTAGAAAGAAAAAATACATTTCCGTAACCCCCACTTGCAATAACAACAGCGTGAGCTGAATGCCTTTCTAAATTTCCGTTAACTAAATTTCTAGCTATAATTCCCCTTGCCTTACCATTTACTAGAACCAAATCTAACATTTCGTGTCTAGTATACATTTTTATCTTTCCCCTGTTTATTTGTCTATTCATAGCTGAATAAGCACCTAACAAAAGTTGTTGTCCTGTTTGACCTTTAGCATAAAAGGTTCTTGAAACTAACACACCACCGAAAGATCTGTTGTCCAAAAGGCCACCATAATCTCTAGCAAAAGGTACACCTTGGGCAACACATTGATCAATAATATTTGTAGAAACCTCAGCCAACCTATAAACGTTTGCCTCCCTAGACCTATAATCACCACCTTTAACGGTATCATAAAAAAGTCTGTAAACTGAGTCCCCGTCACCTTGGTAATTTTTTGCCGCATTTATTCCCCCTTGAGCAGCAATAGAGTGCGCTCTTCTTGATGAGTCTTGAAAACAAAAAGACTTAACATTATAACCCAATTCAGCTAATGTTGCTGAGGCAGACGCCCCGGCAAGACCTGTTCCAACAACAATTATATCTATTAACCTTTTATTGGCTGGGCTAACTAAATTAATATTTTGTTTGTGGCTGGTCCATTTTTGATTCATTGGCCCCTCAGGGATTTTGCTGTCTCTTGGAAAACGATTTTGGTTTAAATTTTTACTGTTGTTAGATGTCATGTTTTAATTTAAATAGTGAAAAACTGCAATAAATATAAATCCAAATGGAACTAGGACAGAAAACAATGTTGATATTAATTTTATCGGCCCTTTTGTTATCCCCATAGATTGTAAAGAAGAACCCAGGCCGTGTACCAAATGCATCCCGAGTAATATAAAAGATATACAATAAATAACAACCCTAAATAATTGGTCCTTAAATTTTAGTTGGAGTTCATGAAAGTATCTAAATTCACCATCATGCATTCCAGTCCAGTCACCTTGAATATATTTTGTGTTAATTTCAGGTATCCAAAAATCATAAAAATGCATAAATAGAAAACTTAGTATGACTAAACCACTAATTATCATATTTCTTGAAGCCCAACTTGAACTACTTTTTCCTGAGTATTTCACATAAGATATTTGACGAGAACGCCGGTTTAATATTTCCAAATAAATTCCCATGCTAAAGTGGATAATGACACCCAAAATTAGAATTGGCTGTAAAACAAACTGAACAATTGGATTAGTGCCCATAAAGTGAGACAACTTATTGAAAGTCTGGCCATCACTTTCAAAAATTGAGGTAATATTAATTAATAAATGTTGTGTTAAAAAAATAATCAAAAAAATACCAGATAGGGCCATAATTATTTTTCTGCCAACAGAAGATTTAAGCATAACTCATATATATAACTTCTACAAATTTACGACAGAAAAATAATAAATCAACATTTTTTCTTAATAAGTAAATTCATTTAATAAATAACTATATTTAAATAGAAAAAAACATAAATAATGTTAGGCAAATCTCATCACATAAAAAATAGACTCAAGCTTGTAAAAAACTTACCCACAAACTCAATGTGTATATTTGAATCAAACGATCAAATGCCCACAAACGCAGATGGCTTAATGCCATTTCGTCAGAATAACGACTTGTTATATTTAACAGGCATTGACCAAGAAGAAACTTCTCTCGTTATTTTTCCAGATGCAAAATCTGATGAATACAAAGAAATTTTGTTCATAAAAAAAACAAGTAAAGAAATTGCAGTTTGGGAGGGGCACAAACTATCAATTAAAGAGGCTCAAAATATATCAGGAATAAAAACTGTATTATGGAATGATGATTATTTGAATACTTTGTTTGCTTTAATAAATCAATCAGATTGTGTTTTTTTAAGTACTAATGAACACCCAAGAGCTAACGTGGTTGTGGAAAGTCGAAATAAAAGACTTGAAAAAATTTTGAAGCATAAGTTTGGTAACATCAAGTTTGATAAGTCCGCCCCAATAATGCATAAACTAAGATCTGTTAAAGAGGCTGATGAGATCAACACAATAAAAAAAGCCTGTAGTATTACAAAAAGTGGATTTAACAGAATCTTGAAATTTATAAGGCCAGGAATTAACGAATATAATATTCAAGCTGAATTAATCCACGAATTTATAAATAAGGGATCAAGGGGCTTTGCATATGAACCAATAATTGCCTCTGGTATAAGCGCATGTATATTACATTACATAGATAACAACAAAGTATTGAATGAAGGAGATGTGGTTCTAATGGACTTTGGGGCTGAGTTCAAAAATTATGCATCTGACCTCACACGTTGTGTTCCTGTAAGTGGAAAATTTACAAAAAGACAAAGAAATGTGTACAACTCTGTTCTAAATGTTATGAGGGGCGCTAAAAAACTTTTACAACCAGGTGTTTATTTACATGAATATGAAAAAGCTGTAGGTAGTTTAATGGAAGAGGAGCTAGTTAATTTAGGGCTTATTTCAATGCAAGAAATTAAAACTCAGGGGAAATTCCCTGCTTATAAAAAATATTTTATGCATGGAACTTCTCATCATCTTGGCTTAGATGTGCACGATGTTTCAAATACTAAAGATCCCCTAGTTGAAGGAATGGTTTTGACTTGTGAGCCTGGTATATACATACCAGAAGAAAACTTGGGAATAAGGTTAGAGAATGATGTATTAATTTCTAAAAATGGCCCAATTGACTTAATGGATGACATTCAAATTGAAGCTGAAGAAATTGAGGAGTTAATGAATGTTTAGCATAATTTTAAATGGTCCCAGCCCCCGTTTTCTATCTTTAATTTTTCACCATTATTTTTTATAATAACCCCAACTTCATCTTTAACTAGTTCGCCTATTATTGTTAATCCATCTAATTTATCTATCTCATTTTTAATTTCCGGGTTAATTGTAAATAACAATTCATAATCCTCTCCCCCATATAATGCCGCTGATAAATAATCAATTCCAAAATCAAGTGAGGCATTTTTTGTTTCTTGGTGAATGGGTATTTTTGATTCAAATATTTTGTAACCCAATCCAGTTGCTTTTGAAATATGATTTAAATCAGAGCACAAACCGTCAGAAATATCTATCATTGATGTTGGTTGGATTTTATTTTTATTAAAAAATTTAATTACTTCCGGCTTTGGCTCAGGTTTAATTTGCCTTTGAATTAAATATGTATATTCTTTTAATTTTTCCTCTATTTCATTAATTGCTAATTTAGGAATCTTGTGACCTGTTAAAACAGCTTTTTCTCTTTGTAATATTTTTAAACCCAAAAATGAAGATCCCAAATCACCAGAAACAACAATTAAATCACCTAGTTTAGCGCCATCTCGATAAACAATTTTATTTTTTTCTTGAAAGCCAAGAACTGTTATATTTATAACCAATCCAGCATAAGAAGAACTAATATCCCCTCCCACTATATTTATACTGTAATTCTTAGCGGCCTTGTTAACTCCAGAATATAATTCTTCTATATCCTCAATACTATACTTACTTGAAATACCTAAACTTACAGTAGCCTGAGAGGGAATGGTATTCATTGCATATAAATCTGATAAATTAACAATCATGGACTTGTATCCAATATGGGACAATGACATATATGATGTATCAAAATGAACACCTTCAAATAAAATATCTGAACTAATTACAATTTCTTTATTTTTTTGCCCCTTAATTACCGCGCCATCATCTCCTATTCCCTTTAAAGTTAAATTATTATAATTTTTAACTGTTTTTTTTAATCTCTCTATTAATCCAAACTCTCCAACATCGGATATTTTTGTAGTTTTCATTTTTAAAATTAAAGTTTCGTGTCAATTCTTATTCTTTGTTAAATTTAATGAATTGTTTTAAGTTTTTCTTTGGTATATTTGATGTAAATTATTTTAATCAATGTTTGAAATAACCAGTATTGCAAAAGAAAAGCTTTTAGCCCTCATGAAAGAAGATAATTTTAATGAAAATTGTTTTGTTAGAATTGGAGTTGAAACGGGGGGGTGTTCCGGCCTATCTTACAAGTTGAATTTTGATAAAGAAAAAAAAGAAAATGACAAACTTGTTGAAAACAATGGTATAAAGGTTTTAATTGACAGAAAAAGCTTTTTGTACTTAGTTGGAACTAAATTAAATTATTTTGGTGGGCTCAATGGAAAGGGGTTTGTTTTTGAAAATCCAAATGCAAACAGAACATGTGGTTGTGGTGAAAGTTTTTCAGTTTAATTAATTAAATGTATGAGTGAAGAAAAAAATAAAACCTTAAAAGAAATAACAAAAAACAAATACCAATATGGTTTTGTTACAAAAATTGAGACTGAAACGTTTGAACCAGGATTAAATGAAAAAATTATAAGTCTTATTTCTTCCAAACGAAATGAACCATCATGGATGCTTGAATATAGATTAAAGGCCTATAATGCTTTAAAAAAAATGTCACCACCTAACTGGGCAAACCTAAATATCAAGCCAATTGATCTACAAAAAATAATCTATTTTGCCGCTCCAAAAAAACCAAAATATAACTCTTTAGAAGAGGTCGACCCGGAATTGTTAAAAACATTTGAAAAGCTAGGGATTTCTATTGATGAACAAAAAAAAATTGCTGGTGTTGCTATTGATGTCGTAGTAGATAGTGTTTCGGTAGCAACAACTTTTCAGGACACTTTAAAGAAATTGGGTATAATTTTTTGTTCCATGTCTGATGCCATAAGTAATCATCCTGATCTTGTAAAAAAATATTTAGGTTCTGTTGTACCATATACAGATAATTATTTTGCAGCTTTAAATGCTGCTGTTTTTACAGACGGTTCCTTTTGTTATATTCCCAAGGGGGTAAGGTGCCCAATGGAGTTATCTACCTACTTCAGAATTAATGAAGCTGGCACCGGACAGTTCGAAAGAACTTTGTTAATAGCAGAGGAAAATAGTTATGTTAGTTATCTAGAGGGTTGTACCGCTCCAATGAGAGACGAAAATCAACTTCACGCAGCTGTAGTAGAACTAGTTGCTTTAAAAAGCTCAGAAATAAAATATTCCACCGTACAAAATTGGTATCCTGGAGACGAAAAGGGCAATGGTGGTGTTTATAATTTTGTAACAAAGAGGGGGGTGTGTCATGATTTTTCTAAAATATCATGGACACAAATTGAAACCGGTTCTGCTATAACCTGGAAATATCCTTCCTGTATATTAAAAGGAAATGGTTCTACCGGCGAATTTTTCTCAGTTGCTGTAACTAACAACTTTCAACAAGCTGACACTGGAACCAAGATGATTCATTTAGGAAAAAATACTAAGAGTACAATAATTAGCAAAGGAGTCTGTGCAGGAAAAAGCAATGGTAGTTACAGGGGGTTGGTTAAGGTGGCTAAATCTGCAGAAAACGCAAGAAACTTTTCGCAATGCGACTCACTGTTAATGGGTCAAAATTGTGGCGCACATACATTTCCTTATATTGAGTCAAGTAATAAAAGTGCCATAATTGAACATGAGGCAACAACCTCAAAAATTAGTGATGACCAATTGTTTTATTGTAAACAAAGGGGTATTCCAGAAGAAGAGGCAATAGGGCTAATTGTTAATGGGTATTGTAAAGATGTTTTACAAAAACTACCTATGGAATTTGCTGTTGAGGCACAAAAATTATTAGAAATTTCACTTGAGGGGAGTGTGGGATAAATATATTTATTATGTTGAAAATAAAAAACTTAAAAGTAAGCACAGAGAGTGACGTCTCTATATTAAATGGTCTAAATTTAGCCGTTGGTCCAGGAGAGGTACATGCAATAATGGGGCCCAACGGGTCTGGAAAAAGCACGCTTGCCTCTGTTATTGCGGGAGACCCAAAATATATTATTACTGAAGGTGGTATAAACTTTTTAAATGAAGACATCAAAGAACTTGAGCCAGAAGAAAGGGCTGCGCTAGGTTTATTTCTTTCTTTTCAATACCCAATTGAAATACCAGGTATTTCCTTAAACAATTTTATAAAAACTTCTTTGAATCAAAAACAGAAAGCATTAGGTTTAAAGCCATTCAGCGCAAAAGAAATTTTGGGAGAAATTAAAAAAAATGCTGAAATATTAAAAATAGATTTAGATTTCATTAAAAGATTTGTTAATGTCGGTTTTTCTGGAGGCGAGAAAAAAAGAGCAGAAATTTTTCAAATGTTAATGCTTCAACCAAAGTTATCTATTTTAGACGAAACAGACTCCGGACTAGATATTGATGCATTAAAAATAGTTGCCAACGGTGTTAATAATTTAAGAAATAAAGAAAACTCATTTATTATCATTACACACTATCAACGACTTTTGGATTATATTAAACCTGATTATGTACACGTTTTAAGTGAGGGGAAGATTATTAAATCTGGGGGGGCAGAAATTGCGAAAATGTTAGAAGAAAATGGTTATGACTGGATTAAGTAAAAAAACACTAGCGTCATTTAATCTTGAAAATGAATCGAGGTTTTTATCTGACTTTTTTCCTACTGTAAAAAATGAAGATTGGAAATATACTAATTTAAAAAAATACATTCCTGAGTCTATCATTGCTCAGCCATTTGAAAATATAATTGATGAGGAGCTTACAAAAAAATTAGAAAAAAAAATTAATAACATTATAGCTAATAAAAATGTTATTTTTTTTATTGACGGAGTTTTTCAAAAAAAGTATTCTAATGTACCTGATGGGGTAAAAATTAACAAACTTTTTGTGGAAGACTGTGGTCTAAAAACTCTTTATATGAACCAAGCGGGTACTGAATTCAGTTGCGCGGATGAAAAGTCTTATGGTGGTTTTTTAAATTTTACAAATAACACGAAATTAATTGAACTTAATTCTTATTTAAGCAATTACCCTTATATAATAAAATTTGATGACTCTTATGTAAATGAAACCAGAATTAAAGTGATCCATAGCTTCACTAATAAAGAGGCTTTTTTTAATCAAAATAGAGTATTGTTTTTGGTGGAAAAAAACGCAAACGTTTTAGTTCATGAAGAAGTTTTAAATTTTGGAAAAGAAAACTCTGCATTTAATATGGTTTCTGAAATTATTTGCCTAGAAAACTCTTCATTAGAATATTTTTCAACACAAAAAGATTCTTCAAAGTCTAATTTAATAAATACTGTTTTCTGCACACAACAAAAAAATAGCACAAGTAACTTTAATATATTTTCTATTGATGGTAAATTAATTAGAAATAACATTCAAGTTGACCTATTGGGAGAAAATAGTTCCTCTAGTGTGAGCGGTACATCCTTATCGAAATCCTCACAACACCTTGATAATTTCATAACTATTTCTCATATGGTTGAAAACTGTAAAAGTAGTCAACTATTTAAGTCGGTTTACGATGATAACTCGTCGGGTGCTTTTTGCGGTAAAATTTTTGTTGAAAAGGGGGCCCAACAAACAGAGGCTTTTCAACAAAATAATAATTTAATGGTCTCTAAAAACTCTAGCGTAAACGCAAAGCCACAATTAGAAATATTTGCTGATGATGTTGTTTGTTCTCATGGTTGTACAATTGGCGCTATTGATGACGACATTCTTTTTTACTTACAATCTAGGGGAATTAAAAAAGAGGAGGCAATTAAAGTTTTAATTGCAGCCTTTTTAAATGATCAAATTTCTAATATTAAAAATGACGAAATTAAGACTGAAATAAGTAGTTTATTTTTTAAAAATCAATAATGTTAAATATAAATGAAATAAGATCACAATTTCCCATTCTTTCTAAAAAAAAAAGCGAGAAACAGTTCGTTTATTTTGATAATGCAGCAACTACTCATAAGCCCACACAAGTTATCAATAGCATTAATAATTTTTACACCAACTACAATAGTAATATACAAAGAGGGGTGTACTCTTTAGCCAATAAGGCCACCAATAAATATGAAGAGTCGAGGGGTTTAATTAGTAAACTTTTAAATACCCGTCTGAAGGAAGAAGTTATTTTTACAAGCGGGGTTACGCACTCAATTAACATGGTTGCATTTGGTTATTTAAACAACCTATTGTTACCAGGAGATGAAATATTGATTGGGGAAATGGAGCATCACGCTAATATTGTTCCATGGCAGGCAATCGCCTCCAAAATGAAGTTTAAAATCAATGTTATTAATTGCTGTAAAGATGGTAAAATAAAAATTGATGACTTGCGAAAAAAACTTAACTCTAACGTTAAATTATTAGCAATACAACACGTATCTAATATAACTGGTCACGAAAACAACATTAAAGAAATTTGTTCTATTGCTCATGCTAATAATATAAAAGTATTTGTTGATGGGGCTCAAGCTGTATCTCACAAAAAAATTGATGTTCAAGATTTAGATTGCGATTTTTACACCTTTTCTGGTCATAAGTGCTACGGGCCTACTGGGGTTGGTGTATTATATGGAAAAAAATCTTGCCTGATAAAAATGGATCCCTTTATGTATGGGGGCAATATGATTAATGAAGTCTCTTTTGAAAATAGTTCTTGGGGGGAAATACCTCACAAATTTGAGGCGGGTACTGCGAATATAGCAGGCGTAATTGGTCTTGGTGAATCAATAAAATATATTTCCTCAGTGGGATTAAAAAACATTCAAGAAAGAGAGGCGTTACTAATAAATAAAATGTGGCATCATTTAAAGTCAATAGATGAGGTTATTGTGTATACAAACACGATGCCCACCTCCCCAATCTTTTCTTTTAATTTAAAAAATATTCATAGTTATGACGCTGGCAGCCTATTAGATGAAATGAATATTTGTGTTAGAACTGGTCATCTTTGTGCCCAAACAGCTATTAATTCTTTAGGCGTTTCTGGTTTAATTCGAGCCTCTCTTTGTTTTTATAATACTGAGCAAGAGGTTGAATTGTTTTTTACAGCAATTAAAAAGGTTTTGAAATTTTTATAAATGAGTTTAGAAAAAAACATTTCCGAAATTAAACAAGAGTTTAGTTTTTTCGACTCTTGGGAAGAAAAATATGAATATTTAATTGATTTAGGTAAATCAATTCCCGCAATGGATAACAGCTTAAAAAATGAAAAAAATATTGTTCGGGGCTGCCAAGCTAAAGTTTGGTTGGTTTGTAAAATCCATAATAGACAATTATTTTTACATGGAGATAGTGATGCTATAATCACAAAGGGCCTGGTTGGTTTACTAATAAACATTTTTAACAACTGCAGCATTGATGAAATAGTGAATTCAAATAACCAGTTTTTAGTTGAATTGGGTTTAAACAAACACTTGTCTATGACTAGGTCAAATGGTATAATTGAAATGATCGCTAAAATACGCTCATTTTGTTCAAATAATTTAAATTATGAATAAAAATATTGAAACACTTTCTGATCTAATTATTAAAAAACTTGACTCCATATATGACCCGGAAATACCCGTTAGTATTTATGAGCTTGGTTTAATCTATGATGTTAGAATAAATAAAAAAAGCGAAGTTAAAATAATTATGACCTTAACTTCACCATCCTGCCCGGTCGCAGAGTCTTTGCCAGAGGAAGTAAAACAAGAAGTTGAAAAAATAAATGGTGTTAAGTCTGCTGAAGTAGAAATAACCTTTGAGCCGCCGTGGGAAAAAAGTATGATGTCTGAAGAAGCGAAGTTAGAGTTAGGTTTTCTTTAATTATGAGTGAAACAATAAGAAATAAAATATCAGAATCTGGAATAATAAATATTAACATTTCAGATTTTATGCCAAAAAATGAGGTAAAAGGAATTGATTTAAAAGACTGGTTGGTTGATGATTTAATAATACGTGAACAAGACTTCAAAGAAAAGCTTAAGAGTTTTGATTTGGAGTCTTTTAAAGACAAAAATGTTTTTATATATTGTTCTGTAGATGTTATTATTCCTATTTGGGCATTTTTACTATTACAAGTAAAGCTGAACAAACTAGCTAAGTTTATTTTTTTTGGAACAAAAAATGAAATGAACCTCTCACTATTTCAACAATCAGTAGAATCAAGATTAAATACTTCTGAATTTAAAAATAAAAGAGTTTTTATAAAGGGTTGCGGAGACCCTTCTTTACAACTTGGCTTTTATTCAATTGTTAGTCAAAAATTAACACCTGTAGTAAAGAGTTTATTTTATGGAGAAGCGTGTTCTAATGTGCCTTTAATAAAAAATATGTAAATTAGCCCCTCTTATTAAACACTTAAAAAAAATCTCAATATGAAAAAACCTATTTTATTCTTTTTTTGCCTTTTAATTTCTTTTTCACCAATAAAGGGTGATGAGGGAATGTGGCTTCCCATTTTAATTAATAAGTTAAAAAATGTTGATTTGGAAAAAATGGGACTTCAGTTGTCCCCTGAAGAATTGTATAGTGTAAATAATAATTCATTAAAAGACGCTATTGTTAGCTTTAACGGTTATTGTACTGGTGAAATTATTTCTGACCAAGGTTTATTATTAACCAACCACCATTGTGGATATGACGCTATACAATATCATAGTTCAGTTGATAGTGATTATTTAAAAAATGGGTTTTGGGCTGCAAACAAAAAAAGTGAATTAATCAACCCTGACATGTTTGTAGATTTTTTAATTAAAATGGAAGATGTGACAAGTGTGGTTTTGGCCGGAACTGATACCGCCTCTAATACAGAAGCTAAAATCCAAGAAAATATTAGCAACATCATTAAATTATCAACCGAGGGAACTCATTACTGGTCAAGGGTTAACTCTTTTTACGGTGGAAATGAGTATTATTTATTTGTTTATGAAAGATTTGAAGATGTTCGTTTAGTGGGCGCCCCACCTGAGTCTATTGGTAAATATGGTGGAGATACAGATAACTGGATGTGGCCCAGACACACTGGTGACTTTGCTCTTTTTAGAGTTTACTCCGGTCCTGATGGTATGCCGGCAAAATATAGCTCGGAAAACATTCCTTTAAAGCCCAAGCACCATCTTCCAATCTCTTTAAATGGGGTTAATGAGGGAGATTTTTCAATGATATTTGGTTACCCAGGGTCAACTGATAGGTACCTCTCTTCTTTTGGTATTGAGCAAGCATTAAATCTTTATAACCCAACAGTAGTAAAAATTAGAACAGGCATTTTAGATGTTTTAGATAAACACATGAACAGTGATGCGGCTATTAAAATTAAATATGCGTCCAAAAAAGCTAGTGTCGCTAATTATTGGAAATATTACCAGGGTCAATCAAAACAATTAAAAGATTTAAACGTTTTTGATCAAAAAGTTAATATAGAGGAGGACTTTAAAAAATTTACTAATTCTAGTAAGAAAAATATAGCTAAATATGGCGAAGTTCTAAATGATATTGATAGCGCTTATAAAGTCATGGATGAGTTTATTCTTTCTGTAGTTTGCCTTAATGAAGGCGCATGGAGGGGGTCTGATGCAATGAGGTTTGCAAGAACCTCTACAAGGGGTTTGTTAAAAGCCCTTGAGGGAAATGATCGGGATTTAATATTATCTGAAGTAGAAAAACTAAGAAAAAGAACCAAGGAGTTCTTTAAAGATTATGACCCGAAGGTAGATGCAGATTTGTTTTTAAGTACCATGAATTCATATGTTGAAATAGCTCCCAAAGAACAACTTCCTAGAGCGCTTACTGAAAACCCCGACCTCAAAAAATGGAGAAATCAAATTTATAATCAATCAATCTTTTGTTCTAAACAAAAAATGAATAGATTTCTGAGCTCTACTATAAACATGAAAAATAGAATTCTAGAAGATCCTATTTTTAAAGCTCAAGAATCTATAATTGGCAACTACTTAGATAATATTATGCCAGGGTTCAGGGCCGCTCAGTCTAAACTAGATGACGCTAACAAGTTATTTATTGCCGCCCTTATGCAAATGTATCCTGAAAAAGATTTTTACTCTGACGCTAATTTCACAATGAGAATGACCTATGGTTCTGTTGGGGGCTACGTGATGAACGATGGTCAGGTTTTTAATTTTAAAACAAATCTGGATGGTGTAATTAAAAAAATGAACAACGAAGATCCAGAGTTTATTGTTCCTGATAAATTAGTTGAACTATACAATAAAAAAGACTATGGTGTGTATGAAGAAAACGGATCTGTTCCTGTTTGCTTTATTTCTAATAATGATATTACTGGTGGTAACTCTGGCTCTCCAGTTATTAATGGCCAAGGCCATTTGATTGGGTGTGCTTTTGATGGAAATTGGGAAGGCATGAGTGGGGATATTGCCTTTGACTCAAAGCTAAATAGAACCATCTCTGTCGATGCAAAATATATTCTATTCATAATTGATAAATTTGCAGGAGCTACACATTTAATAAATGAAATGACATTAGTAAAATCTGCCCCAAAAACTAAAAGTGAAAAGAAAAAAAAGGTATCAAACAATAAAAAGGTAGAAAAAAAATCTAATGAGTCATTTGGTGACGCTTTTTTAAAAGCCTGGAAAAAGGGTTTGAAAACTTTTTATTGGAACGGAGAGCTATATACTACTCAAAGAGCAGACGATCCAGTTTTGATTGAAACTGAATAGGTGGGTTTAAATATTGTTATTCTTACAGAGGATAGGTATGAAGCTCCCTCGAAAAAGAATAGTTACATAAACAACATTTTAAAAGAAGACTTCCTTTTATTTTACGCCTTAAAAAAATTAGGGTTTAATGTTATGAGGTCTAGTTGGTCTTCAAAGAAATTTAATTGGGAAACTGTTGACTTCGCCATTTTTAGAACCACCTGGGATTATTTTGAAAGACTAGATGATTTTTTAAACTGGATTAACACTTATTCACGAAAAATTAAATTTATAAATAGTATTGATTTAATTAAATGGAATTTAGATAAAAGCTATTTACAGGACTTCCCCAAAGAGGATGTTGTTCCAAGTTTGTTTTTAACAAAAAATAGCCACAAATCCTTAAAGGAAATTTCCATACAAAAGGGTTGGAATGAATTAATCATAAAGCCTTCTATTTCTGCTGCTGCGTGGAATACCCACAGGGTTTCAGCCGAAAATATTAATGAAATGGAATTGGTTTTTTCAAATCTTAAATCATCCCATAAAATGATTGTGCAAGAATTTCAAAAATCTGTTTTAACTAGTGGTGAGATATCAATAATGGTTTTTGGTGGTAAATATTCTCATGCGGTGTTAAAGAAATCAAAAAAAAATGATTTTCGTGTACAAGATGATTTTGGTGGCACTGTATGTAAATACGAACCAAAAAAAACTGAAATTGATTTTGCTGAAAAAATAGTAAGCCTGTGCCCAGAAAGGCCTTTATATGCAAGGGTGGATATTTTGTTAAGCAAAAGTGGGGGTTTTTTATTATCTGAACTAGAAATAATTGAGCCCGAGCTATGGTTTAGGTTCTGTGAAAAAAGTGCAGACTTTTTAGCTAAAAAGATATACGAATCTATTATATTTTAATAAGCCCTTTTATTATTGCCCTCCATGTAATATATAAAAGCCTTATTTACAAAGGCATTTCCACCATGAGTGGGATACTTTCCAGTGAAATACCAATCACCTGTATGGTTAGGACAGGATGTGTGAAGGTCTTCTATTGTTTGATATATTATTTCTAATGATGCGTTTAGTTTTTTAGGCTTTAAAGATTTTGCAATTTCTTTAGAAATTTGATTTGCGTTAAGGGAGTTGTAAATCTCTCTAACTTCATTTTTCTGTTTTTCTTTAGGTAATTTAATAGATCTTTGACATGATTTATATACTTCTTGAATTTTTTCTCTTCCCTCTTGTGTGTTTTTTAATAAAGATATCGCAGCTTTAAAGGCAATCAGGTCTCCTAATTTTGCCATATCTATTCCGTAACAATCTGGGTATCTTATTTGGGGGGCGGAAGAAACTATTATAATTTTTTTAGGCTTTAACCTTCCTAACATTTCTAGTATACTTTCTCTTAAAGTTGTTCCCCTTACTATACTATCGTCTAGTATAACTAGATTGTCGTTTTTTTGTATCAAACCATATGTGGTGTCATAAACGTGACCCACTAAATTCTCCCTGTGCTCATCGGCTGTTATAAAAGTTCTAAGTTTTGCGTCTTTAATTGCTATTTTTTCGATTCTAAGGGTTTGGTTAAGAATTGTTGAATGTTTTTGTTTTCTTTCTTGTTTTATTGCTTTTTGCTTAAACTTATTTAAAGATTTTGTTATTTCCTCCACCATTCCATAAAATGCTATCTCTGCCGTATTGGGAATAAATGAAAAAACTGTGTTTTGAAAATCATTTTCTACGCTATTTAAAATTTTAGAACTTAGTTTCTTTCCCAACTTTTTTCTTTCTTTATAAATATCAATGTCATTTCCTCTAGAAAAATATATTCTTTCAAAAGAACATGATTTTCTTCTTTTGGGCTTTATTATTTGCTCCTGGGACACCTTACCTTTTTTTCTTATAATTAACGCAGACCCTCTTTCAATTTCTTCAATTTTATTTATAGGTACACCAAAAGCTGTTTGTATAACAGGCCTCTCTGATGCCACAACCACAATTTCATCATCTTTATAAAAATATGCGGGTCGAATTCCGTTTGGATCCCTTAAAACAAATGCGTCCCCATGACCTAGCATTCCAGCAATAACATAGCCCCCATCCCATTTCTTACAAGACTCTTTTAAAATGTTTTTTATATCTAGGTTTTGTTCAATTTTTTTAGAAATTTTAATTTTTCCTAATCCTTTATTTTTGTATTTGTGATAAAGTCTATCGTTTTCCTCATCAGTGAAATGGCCTATTTTTTCTAAAATTGTAATAGTGTCTGTTTTTTCTTTTGGGGCCTGACCTAAGCTTATTAGTTGTTGGAACAACTCATCCACGTTGGTCATATTAAAGTTTCCTGCAACAACAAGGTTTTTAGTTTTCCAATTATTTTCCCTGAGAACTGGATGGCACCTTTCAATATTATTTTTTCCATATGTACCATACCTTAAGTGTCCTAAAAATAACTCACCCGCGTATGGGTAATTTTGCTTAAACCAATCTAGGTTTTCAATATCTTTTGGGTGGTTTTTTTTTAAATCAAAATACTCTCTTTCAACATTTTGGAAAATATGTTCTATTGAGTTTTTATTTACAGATCTAATTCTATTTATATATTTTTGACCAGGGCTTACGTCCAATTTCATGCTTACCAAACCAGCCCCATCTTGTCCTCGATTGACTTGTTTTTGCATCATTAAAAACATTTTATTCAACGCGAATATTTTTGTTCCATACTTTTTTTTATAAAAGTCTAGTGGCTTTAATAATCTAATAAGGGCTATTCCGCACTCGTGTTTTATGGAGTCGCTCATATAAATTTAGATTTGGGGTTGATATTATTATATAAATCTTTCATCTATTTCCATTACCTCTCCTGTTTTGGGGCATGTTCTTAAGTTTTTATCAGAGTAGAACCTTTTAAATACTGGAAGGAAATCTTTCTCAATATTTGTTAGGTGAAAATATTCTTCATATAGTAACTCATTTGCTTTTTCTGAAAACCACATTAACCCATCTTTATCTTTAGGGGATCTTTTTCTTTCTATCACCAAACCAATTGACCCTTGTGGCCTAATTGGTGAGTGTGGTATTTTAGCGGGCAACAAAAACATTTCACCTTCTTTAATTTTAACCTCAACCATTTTGTTGTTTTGTTGTGTTTTAACAATTATATCGCCCTCTATTTGAAAAAACAACTCCTCTGTTTCATTATAATGGTAGTCTTTTCTTGCATTTGGGCCCGCAACAATCATTACGATAAAATCACCGGCATCTTTATATAAATTTTTATTACCAACAGGTGGTTTTAGCAGGTGTTTATTTTCTTTAATCCATTTTTGAAGATTAAATGGGCTTTTGGTTATTGTTGACATAAAAAAAAATTTATACCAATTTACACTTTTTTTTTATGCTATATTTGACAAATGAACTTAGATTTAAAAAATAAAACCGCTATTGTGTGTGGGGCAACCCAGGGTATAGGTTTGGGAATTGCTCAAGAGTTTGCTAAAGAGGGTGTTAATTTAATTCTTATTGCAAGAAACAAAGAAAAGTTAATAAAGTGTATCAATTCACTAGAAAACCCTAAAAAACATACTTTTATTTGTGTTGACTTTTCAAAACCCAACGAGTTAGAAAGGGAGTTAGGGTTATATTTTAATAAACAAAAAAAAGCTGTTCATATTTTGGTAAATAACACTGGTGGTCCCAAATCTGGACCAATTGAAAGCGCCTCACCAAGTGAATTTATTAACGCTTTTAATATGCACGTTTTGTGTAATCAAATTTTATGTTCTTATGTTGTGCCGGGCATGAAAGGTTTGGGTTATGGAAGAATTATTAATATAATCTCTACATCTGTTAAAATTCCAATAACTGGACTTGGGGTATCTAATACAATTCGTGGAGCTGTTGCAAACTGGTCAAAAACTATGGCTAACGAACTTGGGGAGTTTCAAATAACGGTTAATAATGTTTTGCCTGGTTACACAGACACTAATAGATTGTATTCTTTGTTTGAAAAAATGTCCTCCTCTCAAAACAAACCCATCGTTGAGGTTAAAAAAAACATTATAAATAATGTTCCCCTGAAAAGACTTGGAACAGTAAGCGATGTTGCAAATGTTGTGGTGTTTCTAGCATCCAAAAAAGCATCTTATATTAGTGGGGTTAACATTCCTGTGGACGGTGGTAGAACAGGGTCTTTATAAACTCAATACTTTTGTTGTGTATGAAAAAAATAAAAAATTATATTGACGGAAAATTACTTGAGCCAAAAACAAAAAAATATTTAAAAAACTATAAACCCGCTACCGGAAAAGTTTATAGTTTAATTCCTGACAGCGGAAAAGAAGATGTGGAGTTGGCTGTACAATCAGCTAAAAAAGCCTTTTTTTTGTGGAGCAATAAGAATAAAAGAGACCGTTATAAAATTTTAATGAACCTGGTTAAAGAAATAGAAAATTCTTTTGAGGTTTTAGTTAAAGCAGAAAGCGACGACACGGGTAAACCAGAGTGGTTAACAAGCTCTGTTGATATACCCAGGTGCTCCGAAAATATTCGGTTTTTTGCCACAGCATCTCTGCATTTTGATTCAAAATTACACGCAATGGATGGAGATGCAATAAACTACACCTTAAAAGAACCTATTGGTGTTGTTGGGGCCATTTCTCCTTGGAACCTTCCTTTGTACTTATTAACCTGGAAGATAGCTCCCGCTATAGCAGCGGGAAACACCGTTGTTGCAAAGCCTTCAGAGGTTACGCCTTACACCGCATTTTTATTTAGTAAAATTTGTAAAAAGGCTGGGGTTCCCCCGGGTGTAATAAATATTGTTCATGGTTTAGGGTCTTGTGTTGGTGAGGAAATTGTAAAACATAAATCGGTTCCTGTTATTTCTTTCACTGGTGGTACAAAAACAGGAAAAAGAATTGCTAAAATTTCTTCAAATCAATTTAAAAAACTTTCCTTGGAGCTGGGGGGTAAAAACCCTAATATTATTTTTTCTGATACCGATATTGATAAAGCGGTTGATTGGGCAATAAAATCTTCTTTTTTGAACCAAGGTCAAATTTGTTTGTGTGGATCTAGAATATTTATAGAGAAGGTTATTTATGAAAAATTTAAATCTCTTTTTGTACAAAAAACTAAAGCTTTAGTTGTTGGTGACCCAAAAAATAAAAGTTCTTTTTTAGGCGCTGTTGTTTCAAAAGACCACATGAAAAGCGTTTTAAATAAAATTTCTTCTGCCAAAAAAGATGGTGGCGTTGTTTTAGCTGGTGGAAAAAGATTGCTTTTTCCTGGTAAACTTAAAGGGGGGTATTTTATTGAACCAACAATAATTGAAGGCTTGGGGTATTTATCAAACACAAATCAAGAAGAAATTTTTGGACCGGTTGTTTGCTTAATTCCTTTTGAAGAAGAAGAAGAAGTGGTTAAAATGGCCAACTCCACAATTTACGGTTTATCTGCTAGTATTTTTACAGAAAACATTTCAAGAGCACATCGTGTTGCCTCTAAAATAAAAAGCGGTGTGGTTTGGATCAATAGTTGGTTAATCAGAGATCTTAGAATTCCTTTCGGGGGAATGAAAAGTTCTGGTTTAGGAAGGGAGGGAGGTTTTAATTCTTTAAATTTTTTTACTGAGAGTAAAAATGTTTGTTTAAAGATTGATTCTAAAACATAAAGACTTTATATTTAAATTTAAATCATGAAAAATTTTCTATCTAAGAAGGCCCCTGAACCCGTTGGTTATTATCCTCACGCTAAAAAAGTGGGTAATTTATTGTTTTTGTCGGGTGTTGGCCCTAGGGTTCCTGGCACCAAGGATATTCCTGGTGTAAACTTAAATAAAAATGGCGGGGTTGATAATTACGACATTGAAAAACAAGCCCTGTCTACGTTTAATAATGTTAAATTAATTTTAGAGGACTGTGGTTCTAGTTGGGATAAAATTGTTGATGTAACTGTTTTTTTAACAAATATGTCTGGGGATTTTAAAAAATTTAACTCGCTTTACAAGGAACACTTTTCTAGTTGTTTTCCTTGCAGGACAACAGTAGAGGTTTTGTCACTACCCACACCCATTGCTATAGAATTAAAAGTAATTGCCACTGTATAATATTATGAAAAAGTTTAAAGAGTATGTGGATTTTGATTTGGCTAAAATTAATTCAGAGGTGCTAGAATTTTGGAAAAATGAAAACGTGTTTAAAAAATCTATTGAAGAAAGGCCCGCCTCTAAACCTTTTGTCTTCTTTGAGGGGCCACCATCTGCTAATGGAATGCCGGGAATTCACCATGTTATGGGCCGAACAATAAAAGACCTTTTTTGTAGATACAAAACTCTTCGGGGTTTTCGGGTTGAGAGAAAAGCTGGTTGGGACGCGCATGGGTTACCTGTTGAATTAGGTGTTGAAAAGGAGCTGGGTATTACAAAAGAAGATATAGATAAAAAAATATCAATCGAAGATTATAATAATCATTGCAAAAAAACAGTAATGAGATATACTTCGAGTTGGAACGAATTAACTGAAAAAATGGGTTATTGGGTGGACATGGAAAATCCCTACATAACCTACAAATCTAAATATATTGAGTCGGTATGGTTTTTAATTAAACGCTTGTTTAATAAAAATTTAGTTTATAAAGGCTACGCCATTCAACCCTTCTCTCCTGCCGCGGGCACCGGACTCAGCTCTCATGAACTTAATCTTCCTGGTTGTTACAAAGATGTTAAGGACACCTCTGTAACCGCTTTATTCAAGTGCGAAAACCACCCATTTAATAATTTGTGCACCGAACCTATTTATTTTTTAGCCTGGACCACAACCCCATGGACCCTTCCCGCTAACACGGCTTTAGCTGTAGGAAATAAAATAACTTACTCCTTGGTAAAAACCCTTAACCCTTATACCAAAAAACCTATAAATATTATTTTTGCTGAAAAACTAAAAACAGATGTTTTAAGGGGTTTTGTTGAGGTTCTCGAATCTAAAGACTTAGTTTTTGAAGGAAGAAAAAATACGTATTTAACGCTTGGGTCTTTTTTAGGTAAAGAGTTGATTGGTTTAAAATACGAGCAGCTGTTAAAATTTTGTCAACCCTTTGAAAAAAAAGAAAATGCTTTTGTGGTTGTTCATGGTGATTTTGTAAATACTGATGGTGGCACCGGAATAGTTCATATGGCCCCCACTTTTGGGGCTGATGATAAAATTGTTGCTGAAAAAAATAATATTCCTGGCATGTTAGTTTTAGACAAAAAAAACAACCCCGTTCCTATTGTAAATAAAAAAGGACAATACATTGATTGTATGGGTGAGTTTTCTGGTCGATATGTGAAAAAAGAGTTTTCAGACGCCGAAAAACAATCTTTAGATATTGATATCGCCATCAAATTAAAGGGCATGGGTTTAGCTTTCCGTGTAGAAAAATATTCACACAGCTACCCTCACTGCTGGAGAACCGATAAACCTATTTTATACTATCCCTTAAACTCCTGGTTTATTAAAACTTCAAGTGAAAAAAATAAGATGCTAAAAAACAATAGTTCTGTTTTTTGGCAACCAAAAAGTACTGGTGACGGTAGGTTTAAAAATTGGCTGGAAAACTTAAACGATTGGAACCTTTCTCGTTCCAGATTTTGGGGAACACCTATTCCTGTTTGGGTAACCAAAGACGAAAAAGAGGTGGTTTGTGTTGGTTCTGTTAAAGAATTATTTGAGTTGTGTGAAGAGTCTGTGGCGGCAGGTTTTATGAACAAAAACCCTTTAAAGAGTTTTGTTGTTGGAGACATGTCTGATGAAAATTATAATTCTATTGACTTACACAAACACGTTGTAGATAAAATTATTCTTTGTTCTAATTCTGGTAAAAAAATGTTCAGGGAGCCTGATTTAATTGATGTTTGGTTTGATTCTGGCGCAATGCCTTTTGCTCAGTTTCATTACCCCTTTGAAAACAAAAGTGTTATTGATAGCCGTGTTGGGTTTCCCGCTGATTTTATTGCGGAAGGAGTAGATCAAACTAGAGGTTGGTTTTTTACCCTTCACGCAATTTCTAGCATGTGTTTTGATAGCGTTGCTTTTAAAAGTGTAATATCTAATGGTTTGGTTTTAGACAGCTCTGGTCAAAAAATGTCTAAACGTTTGGGGAACGCCGTAAACCCTTTTGATTTAATTGATAAATACGGATCAGACCCTGTTCGTTGGTATATGTTGACAAACGCCAACCCTTGGGAAAATATAAAATTTAATATTGATGGTGTTGAGGAGGTGAGAAGAAAGTTTTTTGGCACCCTTTTTAATACATATTCTTTTTTTTCTTTATACGCAAACATTGATGGTTTTTTGTATAAAGAGAGTAAAACACCCTTTAAAGAAAGGTCTTTGTTGGATCGTTGGATTTTATCGGAATTAAGCATTTTAATTTCTGATTGTGAAAAATCATTTGACGGCCTAAATGCCACAAAAGCAGGAAGGGATATTCAAGCTTTTGTTGTTAACAATTTAAGTAATTGGTATGTTCGTTTGTGTAGAAGGCGTTTTTGGAAAAGCACGTATGGCCCAGACAAGGTCTCTGCTTTTCAAACACTTTATGATTGTCTTCTTGCGATTTCTAAAATATCCAGCCCCATTGCCCCTTTCTATTCCGATTTTTTGTTTAAGGATCTTACTTTTTTTAAAAACAAAAAAAATTCGGTTCATTTAAGTTCTTGGCCAAGTGGTTCTTTTTTCGAAAAAGACTTTGATTTGGTAAAAAAAATGAGGGTTATTCAGTCTATTACGTCTTTAGGTTTGTCATTAAGAAAAAAATTAAAAATTAAAGTTCGTCAACCCTTATCAAGCGTCTCTGTAATATTAAACAAGACTAAAGAAATGAGTTTTGAAGAGGAGTTTTTAAGCATTTTAAAAACCGAGTTAAACGTAAAGTCTGTTAATTTTGTCACCCAATCTTCTTCTTTTGTAGAAAAAAAGTTATCCCCAAACTTTCCTGTACTTGGTAAAAAACACAAAAACCTAATGAAGGAACTTGTTGTTTTAATTAGCGGTTTAAGTAAAGAAGAGATTTCTTTTTTTGAAAAAAACAACACGCTCAAAATCCTGTTAAATGAAAAAGAGCTCGTTTTAGAAGAAGAAGATGTTGTTGTAAAAACCACCTCTGTTCCTGGATGGTCGGTTGTGAGTGATAATGAAATAACGGTTGCTTTAGATACGAAAATAACTGACGACTTGGAAAAAGAAGGTTTGGCTAGAGAGTTTATAAACCGATTACAAAACCTAAGAAAAAAACATAATTATAATGTTTTGGACCTTGTTGATATTTCTGTTTTTTGTGAAAAAAATCTTTCGTTTTCTTTTCAAAAAAATTTAAATTATATAATGTCCGAAGTTCTTGCTTCTGAGTTAAATTTTTTGAAAATTAAACCAAATATTTGTGAGGAGGTTGAAATTAATGGTTCTAAAGTGTATATTGCGATAAAATTAAACCTCAAAAATGGCTAAATCTGTTTCTAAAAGATACTCTCAAAAAGATTTAGATTATTTTAAAAAAATAATCTTAAACAAAATTGAATCGGCAGAAAAAGACCTTTTATTGTTAAAAGAGTCTTTTGATAATTCATCTTCTAACGGAACCAACGATACATACTCTACATTTAAAGCTTTTGAAGAAGGGTCTGAAACCTTATCAAAAGAATCTAATACTCTTTTGGCGTCACGTCAAGAAAAATTTATTAGGGACTTGCGTTATGCACTAATTCGTATAGAAAACAAAACATATGGGGTTTGCAGAAAAACCGGTAAACTTATTTCAAAAAAAAGACTTGAGTTGGTTCCTCACGCAACTTTAAGTATTGAGGCTAAAAAGTCTCAAGGAAAAAAATAGGTTTTGAAAAAGTTATTTTTTTTTGTTTTTGTTTTTTCTTTAGTCTTTCTTGATCAGTCTCTAAAAGTTTGGGTTTTTTTTAACCAAGACGTTTTGATTTTGCCTGGATGGTGGTGGGAAAAAATCCCCTTTTTTGATATTATCTATTTAGAAAATTCAGGAATGGCCTTTGGTCTTTTGAACCAATCTGGTTTTTGGGTTAAGTTGTTTTTATCTTTTTTTAGGGTTTTTGCTGTTTTTTTTATGTTTTATTATGTTATAAAACGTTTTTCTTTTCTTTCTTTTTTTACTCTTTTTATTTTTTCGTTATTAATTGCTGGGGCTGTTGGTAATTGTATTGATAGTGTTTTTTATGAGGTTTTAGGTTTAAATAAAGAAAATCTTGGTGGCGGGTTGTTTTCTGGAAACGTTATTGATATGCTTCGGGTTTCTTTTTTCCCTCCCATTTTTAACCTTGCTGATTCATTTATAACTATTGGTTGTTTGTTAGGATTAGTGTTTTACAGAAATTTGTCTAGTCTATCTAATTAATTCCCCTAATTTGTTTTTAATTTATATATTTGCGCTTAAAAAATATATAACATGTTATTTACTGAAGAAAATTTAATTTATTTAGTCCCTGCTATGGGAGTTTTGGGCTTAATTGTAATGTTCATTAAGTCTAGTTGGGTTTCGAAACAAGACGCGGGCGATGAAAAAATGGTTACCTTATCTAATCACATTGCTAAAGGGGCTATGGCTTTTTTGGTTGCTGAGTGGAAGGTTTTAGGAATCTTTTCTGTTATTGCGGCAAGCCTTTTAGCTTGGTCTGGAACTTTGGTTGAAACCTCAACTCCATTTATTGCAGTTTCTTTTATAATTGGGGCTGTTTTTTCTGCTCTTGCTGGTTATTTTGGAATGAACATTGCGACCAAAGCTAATGTAAGAACAACTCAGGCTGCTAGAACTAGTTTATCTAAAGCACTTCGTGTTTCTTTTACGGGCGGAACTGTTATGGGTCTTGGTGTTGCTGGACTTGCTGTTTTTGGTTTAGGTAGTTTGTTTATAATCTTTAACTCTCTTTATAGTGGTGTTGTTGGTGGTTTTGTTGATCAACATAAGATGGAGGTTGCTTTAGAGGTTTTGGCTGGCTTTTCTCTTGGTGCAGAGTCGATTGCGTTATTTGCAAGAGTTGGGGGGGGGATATATACTAAAGCGGCAGATGTTGGTGCTGATTTGGTTGGAAAAGTTGAGGCTGGAATACCTGAAGACGACCCAAGAAACCCTGCCACTATTGCTGATAATGTTGGTGATAATGTTGGTGATGTTGCAGGGATGGGGGCAGACCTTTTTGGTTCTTATGTTGCTACAATTCTTGCAACCATGGTGTTAGGAAGAGAAATTCAAATTTTTGATGATGGTTTTAATTCATTGTCTGAAAACGGTATGTTTCAGTCTATTAATTTTATTTTACTTCCTATGATTATTGCTGGTCTTGGATTAATTTTTTCTATAGTTGGCTCTTTCTTTGTTAGAATAAAAAAAGAATCTGGTTCTGTTCAAAACGCTTTAAATATTGGTAATTGGTTATCTATTATTTTAACACTTGTTGCCTCTTATTTCGTTGTTAATTGTATGCTTCCTGATGGTTATTTTTCAATGAGAGAAGATTTGAGTGTTCTCTCTGTTGATAGCGACTCTATTTTTTCTAAAATGGGTGTTTTTTGGGCTATTTTTACAGGACTTGTTGTTGGTGGTTTAATGTCAATTATTACTGAGTATTATACCTCTATGGGAAAAAGGCCTGTTAACTCTATTGTTAATCAATCTTCTACTGGACACGCAACTAATATAATTGGGGGATTGGCCGTTGGTATGGAGTCTACTGTTTTACCTATTTTAGTTCTTGCTGGTGGTATTTTCGTTTCTTTTCAGTGCGCTGGATTATATGGTGTTTCTATTGCTGCTGCCGGTATGATGGCTACCACAGCAATGCAATTAGCCATTGATGCTTTTGGTCCAATTGCAGATAATGCTGGTGGTATTGCTGAAATGAGTGGTTTACCAAAAGAGGTTAGAGAAAGAACCGACAATTTAGACGCTGTAGGAAACACTACAGCTGCCGCTGGTAAAGGCTTTGCTATTGCATCTGCCGCCCTTACCGCACTGGCTTTGTTTGCTGCTTTTGTGGGTTTAGCGGGTATTGATTCTATTGATATTTATAAAGCAGAGGTTTTAGCTGCGCTATTCGTTGGGGCTATGATTCCTTTTATATTTTCTTCTTTAGCTATAGCTGCGGTTGGTAGGGCTGCGATGGATATGGTAAAGGAAGTTAGAAGACAATTTAAAGAAATTCCTGGAATAATGGAGGGTAAAGCCACGCCAGAATATGAAAAATGTGTTGAAATTTCAACAAAAGCTTCAATTAGAGAAATGATTCTTCCTGGTGCAATCCCTTTAGTTGTTCCTATAATTGTTGGTTTTTCTTTTGGTCCAGAAGTTTTAGGTGGTCTTTTAGCTGGTGTTACTGTATCGGGTGTTTTGATGGGTATTTTTCAAAACAATGCCGGTGGAGCATGGGATAATGCAAAAAAATCTATTGAAGCTGATGGAAATAAAGGCTCTGAAGAACATAAAGCTTCTGTTACAGGAGATACTGTTGGCGATCCTTTTAAAGATACTTCGGGTCCTTCTATGAATATTTTAATAAAACTTATGAGTATAGTTGCTTTAGTAATTGCCCCTCACATTAAAGTTGATAATGATAAAAATGCACAGACTAAACACTCAAGTATGATTATAGAAAATACTAAAGTAGAAAGTATCGATTCTACTACAACTTTTTTCGAGTAATTATTGTTTTGTTAATTTAATACTATTTAAATACTTTTAACATTGAAATAGTTTTATGTTAAAAGTATCTGAGTCTAATTTTAAAAAAAATATACCTAAAAACCCGGGTATTTACATTTTTTATGATAAAGAAAAAAAACCTCTCTACGTTGGTAAAGCAATTAACCTAAAAAATAGGGTTTCTTCTTACTTTTCATCTATAAAACATAGTATAAAAACTAAATCTCTCGTTTCTAAAATTAATTTTGTTGATTTTATTATTACTAAGAATGAAAACGACTCTTTTTTATTAGAAAATAATTTTATAAAAAATTTAAACCCAAAGTACAATATTTTATTGAGAGATGATAAGTCTTTTCCTTGGATAATTATAAAAAATGAAGTATTTCCTAGAATTTTTATTACAAGAAACGAAAACAAAAAAGAAGGAAAATATTTTGGTCCTTTTTTATCTTATAAAAAAGCAAATGAAATATTAATAATTTTAAAAAAATTATATCCTACTATATCTTGTTCTCATGTATTAAATAAGAAATTAACTAAACAGAAAAATAGTTGTTTAAGTTGTCAAATTAATAATTGTAAAGGTCCTTGTTCAGGAGAACAAACTGAAAAAAACTATAATGAAAATATTAAGGAAATTTCTAATTTTTTAAAAGGTAATTTTAATAATCTTATAAAAGATTTTAAAAAAAATATGTTTTTTTATTCTAAAAATTTACAATTTGAATTAGCACAAAAAGAAAAAGAAAAAATTTTACTTTTAACTGAATTTAAAGAAAAATCTGTTATAGTAAATAATTCTTTTTCTAATCACGATGTTTTTTGTGTAATTTCTAGTGATAATTTTTCTTTCTTTTCTTTTTTAAGAGTAACAAATGGTGTTGTTTCTATTTATAAAAATTCATTTGTAAAAAAAATACTGAATGAGACTGATAAATATTTATTATCTGTTTTTATTAATAATACATATAATACTTTTGAAAATATTTCCAATTCTATTATTTCAAATATTAAAATTTTAAATTATAAAAGTACAGTTCCTATAAAAGGTTATAAAAAAAATATCCTTGATTTTTCTTTTAAAAATTTATTAATTTATAAACAAAGGTTTGAATTAAAAAAATCAAATAATAAAGATTATAATTTAATAATTAAAAATTTAAAAAATTTATTAAAATTAAAGTATTTACCTAAACACATTGAGTGTTTTGATAATTCTAATTTGTTCGGAAAAAATCCGACTTCAGCTTGTGTTGTTTTTAAAAATGGTATTCCTTCTAAAAAAGAATACATTCATTTTAATATAAAAACTGTTAAAATTATTAATGACTTTGATAGTATGTATGAGGCTGTTAAAAGAAGGTATTTATTTTTAAAAAATAAAAACAAACCTTTTCCAAATTTAATTTTAATTGACGGGGGAAAAGGTCAACTATCTTCTGCTTATAAAGCATTAAAAGAAATTAAATTAGATACTAAAATTGAATTAATTTCTGTTGCTAAAAAAGAAGAAATAATATTTAATACTAAAAAAGAAGAATTTAAACTTGATCATCATTCTGATGAATTGAAATTAATTCAATTTTTAAGAGATGAAGCTCATAGATTTTCTTTATCTCATCATAGAAAAAGAAGATTAAAAAATATGGTGGAATCTGAATTAGATAATATTTTTGGAATAGGTGAAAAAACTAAAAAAACTTTATTAAATAAATTTAAAAATATAGATAATATTAAAAAACAAAAACTTCAAAAATTAATTAAAATTCTAGGTAATAGTAAAGGAAAAATAATTTATAATTATTTTAATAAGTAGTTAATAAAATGTTTATAAATTGTTAATTATATTATTTTTTTTTTATTCTTTTATTTTACTATTAATAACTCATTTTTTATTAACAATCTATAAACAAATTTTAATCTTAAATTTTTAAATTATTTATTAAAAATTTATAATAATATAATCATTGTTAATATTGTTTATAATCATATTTTAAACAGATTAAATATTAAAATAATAATTGTTTAAAAAAATTAAAAACTAATATTTCAAAGTTTTTATTATTTTATTTATACAATTAAATAACATAACATATATATTATATATATATATATAATATTATTATTATTAATTGTTATTTATAAGTTTTAAAGTTTCTTTATGTCTTTTATCACTTAAAATATTTTCTTTAATAAAACTATCAATAATAGTTCCTTTATTTAAAACATAAATTTTATTACATAAAAAAGAAACTGTACTTATATCGTGAGATATATAAATAATACTAATGTTATTTTTATAATATATTTTTTTTATAAGATTTAAAACATGAGCTTGAGTATTCATATCTAAAGCAGAAACAGATTCATCAAAAATTATTATTTCAGGATCAGTTAAAAGAATTCTAACTATACATACTCTTTGTTTTTGACCACCTGATAATTCATGAGGATATTTATTTAAAATATTTTTATTTAATTCTAATTGATTTAAATAAAATAATATTTTAGAGTCTTTATTATTAATTATATTATTACAATACAAAACTTCTCTTAAACAAGCATTAATTTTTTGTTTTGGATTTAAAGAAGATTCAGGGTTTTGAAAAACTAATTGAATTTTTTTATTTATATTTTTTTTATTAAGGTTTCTAATATTTTTTCCCTTATAAAAAAAAGAACCTTGATAGTTTTTATTTACTAATGATATAATATTAGACAAACTACTTTTACCTGATCCAGATCTTCCAATAATACCAATTATATCATTTTCCTTTAATTTTAGATTTATATTATTTAAAGCTTTAAAATTATTATAAAAAAGAGATAAGTTTTTTAATTCTATAATAGAGTTAGAAAAAGCTTCTTTTTTAAGTATTTTACCATCATAAATGATTTTATTATTTTTTAAGAAAGGTAAAAAAAAGGGGTTATTTATAATTTTAGGTTTACATAATATTAATGATTTTGTAAAATTTTTTTTTGGTTTTTTTAATAAATTTTTAGTATTACCTCTTTCTATTATTTTACCTTTATTTAATATTAATATTTCATCTGAATAATTTTTAACAATATTAATATCATGACTAATAATAATTAAAGTAATATTATTAAAATCACAAATATTCTTTAAAAGATTTAATATTTTATTTTTAGTATAAGGGTCTAATGCAGTTGTTATTTCATCAGCAAAAATAACTTTAGTTTTTAAAGCTAAAGCAAAAGAAATTAAAACCCTTTGTAGTTGACCACCTGATAATTCATGAGGATATGAATTATAAATTTTTTCAACATCATCTAATTCAACTTGTTTTAAAAATTTTAAACATTCATTATAAATGTATTTTTTATCGAAATTTTCTTTAGATTTTTTTAAACATTCACTCAATTGATATCCACAAGTATAAACAGGATTTAATGAAGTAAATGGATTTTGAAATATTATAGAAGAATAAACACCTCTGTATAAATAATTATCTTTTGAATTAAATTGTAAAATACAATTCTTGTTTTCTAAAAAAATATTTCCAGAAACTTTAATTTTAGAACTTTCAGGAAGTAAATTTAAACAAGCTAATGAAATTAAAGACTTTCCGCTTCCTGAAGGTCCTACAATAGCTGTTGTTATATTTTTTTTAAAAGAGTAAGAAAAATTATTTATAACAATATTTTCTATATTATGTTCAAAAAATGAAATAGAAAGGTTTTTTATTTCTAAAACAATATTATTCAAAATTTAAATATAATTTTTTAATACTTCTTCAACATAAATTTCAAAAGGGGCTGTTGGTAAATCAGGATTATCTTTATTTCTTAAATTTTTTCTTCCTAAACGAACAATTATTAAATCATATTCTGGTATAGTAATTATAAATTGACCTAAGAATCCACGCATATAATAAATAGGAATTCCTAAAGAAGAACCTTTCCACCAACCAAAAGAATAAAAATTAACTATGTTAGATTTTAAAATTTTATCAAAGTACCACTCATTTAAAACAATATTGTTTTCATTAATTTTCCCTTTTTTTAAAAAAAGCCTACCTATTTTAGCAAAATCTTTTGCATTACTATGAAAACAACAAAAACTTTTTTCAACACCATTTTTTCTATCTAAAGACCATAAAGCCTCTTCAGAAGCCCCTATTTTTTCCCAAAAATAAATAGAAGAGAACTCGGAAAAAGAAATAGAAGAACTATCCATCAATAATTTTTCTATCATTAACGAAGCTAATTGGGTTGCTCCACTTTGATAATTATAATTCAAACCAGCCTCTGAACTAAAAGAAAGACTTTTGGTTAAAGAGGTTAAATCTTTAGTCATATAAGATCTAGCGGTTATATTAAATGGATTATAATAATTTTCATCCCAATCTAAACCAGAAGACATATTTAATAAATCACCAATAGTTACATCGTAGTCAGAATCAAAAAAATCCATTTCAGGAAAAACACTTTTAACGGGATGGTTAAAATCACGTAAATATCCTTTATCAACAGCAATTCCAGCAATCAAAGAAACAATACTTTTTGCAATAGAAAAGGAGTTGCTTTTATTATTTGTTACAGCCCATTCTTTCCAATATTCTTCATGAACAATACTATCTTTATGTATAATTAAAAAAGAATGTGTTTTATATTTTTCAAGAACACTCCTTAATTTTAAAGAAAGATTTTTTTTATTATAATAAACAGACTTAGGCCAATAAAAAGGATTAGAAGATTTATTTAGAGTGTCATTGTAAAAAAACTTTGCATCATCAACCTGAGCACTTCTTTCAAATCTAAAATAAGTTGATTTTAAACCCCTAATTATATAACCATAACCTAATAAATGTAACCCAAAAAAAACAATAAAAAAGAAAGAAAAAAAATATTTAAAAAATCGTATCATCTATTAAATCTATATTAAAAACATCTTTAAATTTTTTTTGAAATAATAAAGAAACCTCATTAAATAAAGGAGGTTTTTTTAACTCAAGGTTTAAAGAAGTTACGGATTTATCAGAAATACCACAAGGAACGATACCACTAAAACGATTAATATCAACAGAAACGTTAAATGCTAAACCGTGCATGGTTACCCAGCGACTAGCCCGCACACCCATTGCACAGATTTTTCTTGGGTTTTTATCAACATCTAACCAAACCCCCGTTGAACCATCTAGCCTTTCACCTTTAAGGCCATAGTTTTTAAGAACCAAAATAACAACTTCTTCAAGAAAACGAAGGTATTTATGAATATCGGTAAAAAAATTATCCAAATCAAATATTGGGTAAACAACAAGTTGTCCGGGTCCGTGATATGTAATATCACCCCCCCTATTAATCTTAAAAAAATCAATACCCTCTTTTTTTAAAACCTCCTCATTTAAAAGCAAATTGTTTTTATCCCCACTTTTACCCAAGGTGTAAACATCTGGGTGCTCACAAAACAACAAATAACTTTTTGTTTTTTTTGTTACAGAAGGGTCGTTACGTTTTAATTTTTTAAGATCAATTATTGAATTCAAAAGCTCTTCTTGAATCCTCCAAGCGTCTTCAAATTTGATAATTCCTAAATTTTTAAAAATAACACTATTCATTTCTTTAGTTAATA
>TARA_B100001121_G_scaffold310750_1_pt1 | contig 87037 bp, 68 predicted proteins | sample TARA_B100001121 | Tara Oceans TARA_B100001121 (sample SAMEA2622817) | marine metagenome | biome: marine biome (ENVO:00000447); feature: surface water layer (ENVO:00002042); material: "saline water (ENVO:00002010), including plankton (ENVO:xxxxxxxx)" | depth 5 m
ACTTCCTCTTCTTCTTCAAATTCTATTTCCTCTTCATCTTCGGTATCAACCTCTTCAAACTCTAATTCCTCTTCAATCTCTACATCAAGCTCTACAACTTGAATTTCTGGAGGGGGAGGAGGAGGAGGTGGTGGTGGTGGTGGTGGTTCTTCTTTAAAATCTAAAGGCATATCCTCTAAATCCTCGTCCATTAGAAAACTTTCTAACTGATTTGAATTTGTTTTTTGACTGGGATTATAAGCAAATGCAAAAACTACCAAACTCAATGAAATAAAAAGACCGAAATAAAAAAGCAAATGTCTTTTTTTTTCTAAATCATACCTTGGATTCTTTTTTGGTTTCATTTGATGTAAATTTAATATTTAACAAATCTAGTGTAAAAAGATATTTAATCAAAAAGATTAACAACGGAATAATTACAAGCCTAATTGTTGTTTGTACTCTTCTGATGATAATAAATCATCTAAAGAAGATTTGTCAAAATCAGTAATTTTAATTATCCATCCTCGTTCATAAGGATCTTGATTTACAAGTTGAGGATTTTGTTCTAACTCTTCATTAAATGATTCTACTTTCCCGGAAATAGGCATGAATAAATCAGATACTGTTTTTACTGCCTCGACAGTCCCAAAGACATCTTCTTTATTTGTGACTTCTCCTAAAGTTTCAATATCTACGTAAACTATATCACCAAGCTCTTTCTGAGCAAAATCTGTAATTCCACAAATTAACTCATCATCGGATTTAATTAAGACCCACTCATGGTCCTTAGTATATTTTAAATTGTTTGGTATGTTCATATTATTTTAATTATTTTCTAAAACTATAAATTTTTTCTATTATTTCAACAATTTTAGCTCCCTCTGAACCACTTGTTGCAATCTTATGGTTGTTTAAAATTACATTAACTATATTTTCTATAACTCTATCATGATTAGCTGCTGATCCTTTATAAGTACCATAATCATTACATTTTAAGTCAGAGTTATTAATGATTGGCTTTTCATAATTTTCAATATGACAATAATCTAATTTGTCCATATACTGCCCCCCTATTTTTAATGTACCCTTTTCAGCATTAACAATAATGCTACTTTCAAAATTTTTTTCCCATATACTAGTTGAATAATTAAGAGTTCCTTTTGCACCACTTGAAAAATCAAAATTAAGAAATCCTGAATCTTCAAAATCTATTAACTCAGATTTCCTAAAATTAATAAATTCCGCTTTAACTATATTTTTTATTTCACCAAACAACCAATATAAAATATCAATGAAGTGTGAGAACTGTGTATACAGAGGCCCCCCATCTAGTTCTAATTTCCCATGCCAATCACTTAATTTATAATACTTTTCATTTCTATTCCAAAAACAATTAACATGAATAGAAAAAATTTTTCCCAATTTTTTTTGTTCAATAATTTTTTTTAACCACATTATTGTAGGTGAAAATCTGTTTTGCATTACACAAAAAACAAACCTTTTATTTTTTTTTGCATGATCTACTAAATGATTGGCTTTTTTAGAGCTCAACGTCATTGGCTTCTCAATCAAAACATGCTTGCCATTAGAAATTGCCTCAAAAGCCATTTCATAATGCAACCAATTTGGAGTACAAATATTTACAACATCAATCTCACTTATTTTTAATAAATCTCTGAAACTATTGTGAAATTTAATTGTATCTAAATTTCTAATATTTTTATTTTTATTGATTAGTATCTCTTCCAAAGAGATTTTATCTGAAATTGCAATCAAATCAGTTTTTGGGTTTTCAATAATAGACTGAACATGTCTGTAACCTATATGGCCTAAACCAATAACACCAAATTTAATATTGCTATTCATCAAAAGAAATTTTAGAATAATTTGCAATATAAGATTTTAAATTATTTAAAGTATTTTCTTGTGTTGTTACTGTCATATAAGAATTATAATCTAATGTTTTTAATATTTCATATGTTTTATTTAGATTAATTTCATTATAAGCTATTGGTAAAATGTTAATTTGAGCTTCAAATACTTTTTTATATATATCAAATATATTATCATTTTTTTTAGGAACAACCACTTGATTTAAAATTAACCTACCAGCATCTATTTTATCATTTATCAAATGAGCTGAAATACCAATTTTATAATTTTTTTTGATTGCCCAAAGAATGGAATCAAGACCCCTGTTTTGTGGTAGTAAACCGGGATGAATGTTTAAAATTCCATATGAAAACAATTTAATGATTTCTTGACTTAAAATTCTAGCCCCAGCAATTATTCCAAAATTAATTTTATAATCAATTATTATTTTTTTTACTTCTGAGCTGTTATGGTCAAGGTTAAAGTATGGTATTTTAAATTTTTTTGCTAAATCTTTTGGGTGATCGGAAGTTGAATTATACTTGTGAAAATCATATAATCTTTTTGTTTTTTTTATTGTTTTATAACTAGCCGAAACAATAACATCAATTTTAATGTCAGACTCTTTTAATTTTCGAAGAAACCTAACTGATTTTGCGTGAGGAAAATCATAAACAAATAATAATGTTTTTTTTATCATTAAACTGATGAGTTAAAAAATTTAATTATAAAATCTGAAACCTTTTTAACATCTTTTTTAGTTAAAAGTGGATGAATTGGAAGAGATAAAACTCTTTTAGCAAGTTTTTCAGATGATGAGTTATTTAAACTTTTAAATGATCTATACGGTTGTTCTTTTTGCAGGGGTCTCGGGTAATAAACCATTGTTGAAATTCCGTTCTCTAGTAAATAATTTCTTAACTTATCTCTTTTAAATTTATTTTTAACAATTATAGTGTATTGATGAAAAATATGAAAATCTATACTTGAAACTAATTTAGGAATAAAAATTTCATCAACATCACATAACATTGAATTATAAAGCCTTGCATTTTCTCTTCTCAAAGAATTAGACTGGTTTAAGTTTTTAAGTTTAATTCTCAATATGGCCGCTTGGATTGCATCCAATCTTGAGTTCAATCCAATTTCCTTATATGTATATTTTTTTTGTTGACCATGATTTTTAATTAATCTAATTCTCTTAGCTAATTTATTACTATTAGTAAATAAAGCTCCACCATCTCCAAAACAATTTAAATTTTTAGTTGGGTAAAAAGAAGTTGTTCCTATATGCCCGATTGTTCCAGTAAATTTTTTTGAAATCTTCTTATTATTCTTTTTATAATAACAGGCACCTAGAGATTGTGCAGAATCTTCAATAACCCACAAATTATTTTTTTTACTAATTTCCATTATAGAATGCATGTTTGCAGATTGACCAAATAAATGAACAGGTATAATAGCTTTAGTTTTTTTGGTAATACTTCTTTTAACAGATTCTAAATCAATTAAAAATGTTCTATAATCAACATCAACAAAAACAGGTTTAAAACCTAAAATCACTACTACTTCAGCAGTAGAAACAAAAGTAAATGATGGAACCAAAACTTCATCTCCAGGCTTTAAGTCTAAACTTAATAAGGCTATTTTTAAAGCGTCTGTACCGTTAGCACAAGAAATACAATGTTTCACGCTAAGAAAATTTGCAAGTTCTATTTCAAATTTTTCAACTTCAGGACCATTAATGTAAATTCCAGACTTTAAAACATTTAAAACTGCTTTATCAATTTTCGCTTTTTGATTTCTATATTCTAGGGCTGTATCAATAATATTTATTTTTTTCATTGCATTAATTCAAATTATATCTTATGCTTAACCCAACATTTGTATTAGAGGTTGGAAAAGATGAAGATACTACATAATCAGTAATAACTTGGTCATAAAATAGTTTTATATTCATTGTGTTTCCAATAACATAATCAGCAGAAAATTTTAAAGTTATTAGAATCTGTCCACTGGTAGGTTGATTACTAAACTCTTCAATTTTTCTAATAATTGTTTTGTTTTCTCTTAATGAAAAGTCAGCTCTAAGGTCTAAATCACTTTTAATATTTTGGTCTTCTAATCCAGCATTAAATAATAGTCGAACATCTTGAATTCTATAACCCAGTCCAGCAACATATTCATTACCCTTTACCTCAGTTATCTGACTATTAGTTAAACTTAAACTCACTGTTCTATCTTTTTTATACTCTACTCTAGCTGAAATACTATTTTTCATAGTCATGTCAAACTTTAAAAAAGGAGCAAACTGCTCAGTTATTGAAACTTGATCTATTTGATATTCAGGTAAAAAGTTTCCATATGAATCTAACTCAAAGTCAGGATTTCCAAAATTTAAATTATTTATAAAAGAGCCAATTGAGTAAGTAGACCTATAATTATGGCTAATTGAAATATTTTTAAATCTTTCTTTGAACCACTTAATTTTAATCAATCCGTCATAATTTATATTCCAATTTGGAAAAGGAATGGAGGGAAAAAGATCTAGTTTTTGCTTGTTTGGATTATTTCCAGAGTATGCAGCTAAAAATGCAGGAATAATAACGTCTTGAGAATTTGGACCATACCCATTTGGATATTCATTTGGGCTAAACGGAATACCATTTTGTGAAGCAATTTTTTGTGCAATTTGTAAGCGATAATTGACAAAATTGTCAAATAAACTAGAACTATTATCAGGACCATCGTTAACAAATGTAGTTTTTATAGCCAAAAAAGACATGTTAAAATTTCCTGTAGTAGTCGGACTAAAGCTAACCCAATTAGGAACCCCTTGTAAATCCGGTTCGTTCTTATAATACTCAGATTGGTTCGTTGCAAAACGTCTTGATGCAGTTAACATAATTTTAAATCTAGAAACTGGTTCAATTGTTGCTCTTAAATTTAAATTCTCTGAGTGTGTTCTTGAAAATAAATTATTCATTAATGTATCCGTAGTTAACCAACCCTCTTGAGCTGCTAAAAATCTAATATCATTTTGACTCCCTAAAACAAAACCTAAAGTTGGGGCTTTAAATGAGTTATTAATACCTAAAAATCCTGTATTGGGCAAAAATCCGGGTAAAAATGTTCCATTTGACTCTGTGTAGGCAATCGAAATGTTTTTTAAAGAAAAGATTGGTTTCACAATTGATTTTAACAATTTATTTTCTTTTTCATTTTTTTTATCTTTTTCTTTTTCTTCAGAACCAGGCTTTTTATTTGCATCAACTCTACTTCTTCCTCTACTTTTATTATTTTGAGAGCTTAATAACTTTTTAACAAAAGGAATTTTATTGTATAATGAAGATAAACTTAATTGAGTATTTAACCTTATAGAATTTGTATTTTGAATAGTATTTCCAAAACTTGAAGAAGATAAAGAAGCAGCGTTCCAATCATAACTTCCGTCATATGTAATATTAGTATTAACCCAACTAAATATTGGAATTTTATTAATTGGCAAACTATACCTAACATCAAAATTGTGATGATACTCAGTTGGCCTCCCTAATGAAATTATATTATTAAAAATACTATCAACTTCAGATTTGTTATCAATTTTTCCATCTGGCTCATCAATTATTGATCTAGTATTTGAAGAAAAATTAAATTTTAATGAACGAGTAAAGTCATATTTTATATTTGAAGATCTATTTAATGTAAAATATTTACTAAAGGTTGGGTCAATGTCAAAATCTAAACCTGAGTTATTTCTTAATTTAGTTTCTAAATAACTTCTAAAGACATCAGTTCTAAATGAAATTTGTTTTGGTAAAACATAAAAATTAAAATCCCTAATTATTCTTAAATACTTTCCCTTCCTCAATGCCTTAATTTTATTAAAAGGTTTTATATTTTTTGGATTAGAATTGAAATTATAACCAATACCTCCATTATATTGTTTATTAATACTATATTCTGTATTTACATTTCTGTAAAATGATTCATTATATGAGTAGCTTAAAGAAAGATTCTCAATGTCATATAATTTTGATTTATTATTACCAGGTGCTCTTTCCTTCCTTATATTTGTGAAATTTATACTTTTTCTTTTTGTGTAGTCTTGAGTGATTTCTTTTAATGAATCTCTTTCTTCTCTTGTTTCTAAAACATCCAATGATGTAGTCAATAAAATATCCGGATCTAATGGATTGTACTGAGGGTTTTTAATATCTTCAGAAACTGAAAAATACATAGGAATTTTTAAATTTGATTTTTCCGGAAAAAACTTACCAAATTCAATTGAACTTGAAAGGTTATATCTTTGTGACTCTTCAGTGTTTCTTTCTGAAACATTTTTCTCTAAACTACCAAAACCCACACTACTTATCGACCCAGCTAAAGCAATATTACCTAGGTCAGCTAAACCCATTTTCATTTGCATTCTAGAAGCCCACCCCCCCTTTTCATTAAAGTCAGTGAGCCTTAGTTCATTAACCCAAATTTCTACGCTTTTATCAGAAATATCTTTTACTGTTTCTGGATTTCTAATACCGATCATAATTGCTTTTACATCACCTAAATTAGGGTTTCCAAGAATTGAAATCTTGTGATTGTCTTCAAAAAATTCAAATAAATCATTGTAACTGTTTATGGATGTATTTTGAGGATTATTTAGCTCATTATTTCTGATTTGCTTAACAAATTGAAAAAGTTCAAAGGGAATATCAAATTCATTCTCAGATGGCCAAATTAAATCTGCATCAGATTCTCCCCAATTTGTCAATTTCATTGGTATTTCATATTCGTAATAATTTGTTGTATAATCACTCCCTAATCTTAAAAAAACTGTTATATCACCATCATTTAACGTACCTTCATTAATTTCTTCCGCATGAACAAACATTTTAATTTTTTGATAATTTCTCATATCCATACTTACATTTTTAAATGCTCCTCTGGCGTCTCCATTTTCTAAATCATTAACTTTTAAAACTAATGATTGTTCATTTTGTTGCTGCAAACTTGTGGCTCCAATCAAGGTTTCCCTTTCTACCCCATTTGGTAAAGTATAGTTAATTGGTAATCTTGAACCATTCTCTTCAATATTAATTACAGAAATATCAAAAGAGGTATTTTCATCGTTATTAATTTCATTTTCAACATCAGATAAACTATTATTATATCTTCTCCACTCGCCTCTAACTAACTCCATAGAAGCAAATCGACAAATAACATCATCTTGAAAATCATTAAAAAATAATCTTAAAAACCTAATAGATTTAAAGTCTTGAATAGTACCTATTTTTTCATCGTAAGAGTTAATAGGTATTTTAAATTGAAGCCATCTCGCATTATTATTGGGTCCAACATTGATAATCTCGTCAGTTATATAATTAGAACCTACAACTAAATCTTCTGGCCTAAGGCTTATCTTGTATTGATAATAACTCTCAACTTCACTCAAAGTTTGATCGCTATTAATATCCTCAACATTTGGTAAATTAGTAGCTGATGTTGGATAACTTTCTAATGATTGCTCTGAAGTGGGCGAATTCCTTTCAATTCCATTGAATGATTTATATCTGTCTAAAATACTAGTTTGATTTTCATCAAAATCAGACGACCTGAAGTAACGAAAATTATCTGCTGCTGGATCTTCAAATGCATTTAAATAAGCCTGAGATGTATTTGAAAATTGCTCTTCAATCAAATCTAAATAAGAACTATTAAAACTACTATTTGGTGGAATAAAAGTTCGTTCATATTCATCATCCATACCATCGTAACCAACGTCTTGATTTTGCCTTGAAGAAGGCTCATTATCAAAAGCATTTACAAGAGATTGTATTGTTGGAACCCTTCCCCAAACAGTAGTATCGATATTTAAATCACTGCCGTCGCTTGGTAAGCCATTTTCAAAGCTTTTTCTAGAATCTTTAAGTATATCTTCTGAGATATTACCAATATTGATAAAAAAATCACCCCCTTGATGTACTGACTCATCTTCATCAGTGTTAGGGTCATCTAAATATGGATCCATCATCCAAAATTCAATAAATTCAATATTAGCCGCTTCAAAATCATTTGTTTCAATTTCTCTCATAATCCCTCCCCATCTTGAACTAGGTTCATTCAAAAGACCATTTTCATTAATTCCATACGAATAATTGGAGGGGTTAATATCAAAATTATATGGACCTCTTTCGGAAGGATAAAATGCAATGTCAAAAGTTCTTAATCTTGATGGTTGACCGTTCACTATATCTTTATTTGGAAAAATTTCCGTAATTAAAACTTCTCTCACATAGTTATTTTCCTGTTGATCAGAATCATCTACTATATGAGAGGGTGTTATGGATGAGTTTCTTTGAAAAAGAGGGTCAATTACGTACCAAGCCAATTTTGCTCTATTATAACCATAGGATAAATCATTTGTTAAAAACCCCTCTGGAAAATATCCAGGTGAGTTTACATTACCAGTTGGTGTACTTGACAAATACCATGATGAAGCTGAACGAATATCAATAACTGATTGAGAATTTTCAAAATCATCTATATAAGAGGTTCCGGTAGCATCTAAATTTATTGATTTTGGATGACCGGGAATAAAGTGAGCAAATTCTCCAACAATTGAAAAAGTTGACTTTTCTTTTGTATCAATTAATGGAATTTTATCAATGACTTTAGTCAAAAACCTAGATTCCGTTGAGTATGCACCATTAAAACCCCAAATTGTATTTGATATTGGCTCATCTCCAATATTGATTTTTTGAGTTAATGGTTTTTCAGTAAGGTTTAATATACTAGCTCCTAATAAAAAATCATTATTTATTTTATAATCTAAATGAGCTCCTAAAAATCTTTTTGTTTGAAAATTAAATAATGAATTATTTTCAAGAGATATCATAATTGGTGAAGATGAATTTAATATTCCTTGATCAATAATTTTAACAGACCCCATCGTATAGTCAACTGTATAATGAATATTCTCTTCCAATTGAGTTCCACCAGATGTTACTCTAACAGAACCTTGAGGAATATTCATTGCATTTAATGAAATATCTGAACTTACTGATGACTTATATTGACCCTTTAACAAAAACCTATTTAATTCTGGTATTTGTTGAGCGGCATATTGAGTAGAATCATATAATGCTTCAAAAGCATATTTGTTAGCTATACTATTTGGATCAATATTGTCACAATCTCCACCCAATTTATTTCTAAGAAAACAACCAAATGGCTCAGTCATTGGAAAATAAATTCGTCCATTTGACGAATTTATTGTTACCCCATCAATAAAATCAAATACTCCATCAGGACCCGGGTCATTATTAGTATTTAATTGATCGAAATTAAATACCTGTAATAATAATTGATTAGAGATTTCACCCTCTGTTAAAAAATTAATTGGGGTACCTAGATCTGGATTTTCATAAAAAATATCTAAAACAAAATCTTCTTTATTAACTTGATATGCTCCTAAACCATAAACATTTTTCATCATTAAATCCCAAATTGGTTGAGAAACATCAGTAGTTGTTGATTTAAGTAATTTCAAACATAAAACATCAGGAGCAGTAATATCATTTGAAAACTCACCTACTTGATAAGTTACACCATTATAAGTATATTGAAAAGCAACTGCTAAAACTTCATCAGAATTTAAAGATTGATTTAATGATATAAAACCTAATTGGCGATTAAATGAATACTCCGAAGATGATAACATCCGAGCATTTTCTACTTTTTCGTAATCAATTGATTGAAAAAACTGAGTTCCGTTCTGTGAATAATTATTGAATGCAGAAGTTATCTCATCAACGTTTCTAATTGAATCTCCTGTTTGAGATGCTAATTCATCAACAAGTTCAGAAGGGTTTAAAGAATTATTTAAATTAGATGGCCATAAAAAATTTTGTTCTCCAGTTACGACTATATTACTCCCTACGTGACCATTAACAGATGGGTTCTCTCCCAAATCTTGAAAAGCTAAAATATTTCTGGTGTTTATGGTTGATGAGTTTTTATTTGTTACATAAACCTCTAACCTTGTAATGTTCACAGCAGAATTTATAATTGGTAAATTATTTAAAGACTGATCGTAATTATCATGAAAATATTGAGATAAAAAATAATGTCTGTTTTCTTCGTAATTATCGATTGAAATTTCAAATTCTGTTGTTTGAGCACCTCCCTCTATTTGAATTATTGAGGTCTCACTTTTTTGTTCTGAAAATACAGTGGTTAATGTAGCTCTACCAAATTGCATTTTTGATTTCAAACCAAATAAACTTTGAGCTCCGGTAATTAATGACCCTGAGAGAGGTAAGCTAACGTTTCCTAATTCTATTTTTTTTATTATATCATCTTCATCCCCTGTATATTCCAATTTCATTTCATTTTCAAACTCAAAAGTAGCCTCTGTATCATAGTTTGCTTGAAGTTGTAATTTTTCTCCAATTCGACCTAAAACATTTATTTGAATTCTTTCATCAAAATTAAATGATGTTGTTTGTCTTTGAGCTTCAGGTAAAGCTGGATTATCAATCCTGTTTACTACACCTGCAAAAGTTAATTCTACCGCACCCTGAGGTCTAATACTAACACTATTTGAACCAAATATTTTATTTAGCACCTCTCCCCCTAATCCAACTTTAGGTATTTCTCCTCCAAAGTTTAAATCAGCACTGTTCGATGAAATTCTATTTTTCCAATAATCTTGAAACTGTTTATTAAATAAATAATTTTGGTATTGTTGTTGAGAAAAATAAAACCTTTCACCTGAAAAAAAATTTCCTATAAATTTATTCAATATAATTTCATTATTGTTATATGACAAGCTATCAATAAAATTAGTTGGTGTTAGGAGTTCTATACTTAAATTTTCGTCTATTGAATTCTCATCTTGGGCTAAGATGTTTTCACTTAAAAATGAAAATATTAAAAAAATAAAATATTTTATGAAATAACTCTTTTGGAAAAAACTCAAAACTAAAGCTTCTTTAAACTCATTTTTATTACTTGCTCTACAGACGCGTCTGGATTTTCAGAAAGAATACCATCTATTACTTTATTAATATCTTTAATAGAAAATCCTAAAGTCTCTAGGGCTGATAACGCTTCATTCCTTTTATTATTATTATTAACATTTAAAATATCGACATTGCCGATTTGCAAATCAGTCATTTTATCTTTCAAATCGATAATAATTCTTTGAGCAGATTTCATTCCTATCCCTTTAATAGATTTTAATGTCACAATATCCTCCTTCAAAATTGCCATTCGAATTTCATTTGAACTTAATGAAGATAAAATCATCATTGCAGTAGAAGCTCCAATACCGGAAACCGACAACAACATCAAAAATAATTTTCTTTCCTCTTGCTCAAAAAAACCAAATAATGTATGTGCATCCTCTCTAATATGAAGATGAGTTAAAATTTTACAACCCTCTTTATTTACATTACTCATTTTGGAAAATGTGTTTAAAGAAATATTCAAAAAATAACCTATTCCATTACAATCTAAAATTAAATGCGTTGGACTTAGTTCTGTAATATTTCCTTTTAAATGAGTAATCATAACTTATTTCTTTTTGTTTGAGCAGCAGCTGCAGCTATTTTAGTAATGTTCACAACTTCTTTTACACTGCTTTCTAATTGTACAATATGTACTGGTTTTTTCATTCCTAGAAGAATTGGACCAATTGTTTCAAAATTTGTTAACTCTTGTAATAATTTATAAGAAATATTTCCAGATTCAAGATTGGGAAAAATTAAAGTATTTACATTTTGATTATTTAATTTAGAATGTGGGAACTGCTCCTTCATTTTTTCTTTATTAAGAGCAAAATTAGCCTGAACCTCCCCATCAATTAATAAATTTGGATGATTCTCGTGAAAGAATTTTATCACACTTTGTAATTTCTTAGATTCCTTGTCTTTAGTTGATCCAAAATTTGAATATGAAAGTAACGCAATAACAGGTTTAATGCCAAATCTTCTAACTTCCTTAGCTGTTAATAAAATTATATCAATTAACTCCTGTTCAGTTGGCAACTTATTAATTGTTGTATCTGAAAAAAATATTGGCCCATCCTTTGATAATGCAATATATAAACCTGCTATTTTTTTTACATTTTTTTGTAAACCAATTATTTCTAAAGCTGGTTTTAAAGTCTCAGGATAATTTCTAGTTACACCTGAAACCATTCCATCAGCTAAACCCTCTTCAACCATTAGGCAACCAAAATAGTTTCTATCTCTTATTCTTCTTTTTGCTTCACTCATTGTCACACCGTTTCGATTTCTAATTTCCCAGTATTTAGAGGAGAAAATTTTTCTTTTTTCTTTTTCAAATTTACTTTTAGGATCAATTATTTGAACACCCTTTAAATCCAAACCATATTCATCCAGTTTTTTATTTATAAATTCCTCATTACCTAGCAAGATAGGTTGACAAATATCCTCCGTTACTATTTCTTGAACAGCTTTAAGAATTTTTGGACTGTGACCTTCGGGGAAAACAATTCTTTTTTTATTTATTCTAGCTGTCCTTGTTATATTCCTGAGCAACTTACTACCAATACCTAACCTTTCTCTGAGTGTATTTTGATACGAATCCCAGTCTGTTATCTCTAACTGAGCAACTCCACTTTTTATAGCTGCTTTTGCTACAGCAGGAGAAACAGTTGAAATTAATCTTGGATCATTTGGTTTGGGTATAATATAATTAGGACCAAATACAATATTATTTTGATCATATGCCAATAATACTTCTTCAGGAACAGGTTCTTTAGCTAAAGAAGCAATTGCTTTTACAGCAGCAATTTTCATTTTTTCATTAATAGATGTAGCTCTAACATCCAAAGCTCCTCTAAAAATATATGGAAATCCTAAAACATTATTTACTTGGTTTGGATAATCAGATCTACCGGTTGCCATAATAATATCTTTTCTTGCTTTAATAGCAGATTCATATGCTATTTCTGGGTCTGGATTAGCCATAGCAAAAACAATAGGATTTTTTTTCATTGACTTCAACATGGTTTGAGTCAAAACGTTTGCAACAGAAAGACCTATGAATACGTCTGCATTTTTCATTGCATGTTTTAAGTTTTTTATTTTTCTTTTTGTGGCAAATTGAGATTTATAGCGAGGTAAATTTTCTCTTTTATCATCGACTATTCCTTTACTATCAAAAAGTAAAATATTTTCCTTTTTTAATCCTAAACTAACATATAATTTTAAACATGAAATTGCAGCTGCTCCAGCGCCATTAACAACAACCTTTACTTTATCTATTTTTTTATTTGCAATTTCTAAAGCATTAAGCAATGCTGCAGAAGAAATAATTGCTGTACCATGCTGATCATCATGCATTACTGGAATATTTAGATCTTTTTTTAATCTTCTCTCGATTTCAAAACAATCAGGCGCCTTTATATCCTCCAAGTTTATCCCACCGAAAGTGGGCGACATTGATTTGACAGTTTGGATAAATAAATCAATATCATTTGCATCTAGCTCAATATCAAAAACATCAATGTCTGCATATATTTTAAATAAAAGCCCCTTTCCCTCCATAACAGGCTTAGCTGCTTCTGGCCCAATATTACCCAAGCCTAATACAGCAGTTCCGTTAGAGACAACAGCAACTAAATTACCTTTGCTAGTGTATTTATATACATCTTTTTTATTTCTGACAATACTTTTACAAGGCTCTGCAACTCCAGGAGAATATGCTAAAGATAAGTCATACTGACTGTTATGACTTTTACTAGGAATAACTTGTATTTTTCCTGGACGACCTTTAGAATGAAAATTTAACGCATCAATTCTACTTATTTTTTCCATTTGTATTTAGATTTTTTTTTAAACTAAGACACAATGTAAGTGATATTCACTTCAACAAATTTTGTAATGTCATCTTCAAGAAAAAAACGATATTTTACATCAAACTCGCCTGGAAGTGAAGATGAAAAATATCCTTTAAAATAATCATCTTCTTCAAAAACATCGAGACTTAAAGCAAGTGGTGATTCAACAGTTTCAGAAGAAAAACATACACCAGCAAAACAAAAATATGCTGAGACTTCATCAGGGGCGTTATAAATTTTCCTTGCTTTTAGCGAAACAGGTGAACATGACGAATTTCTTAAATGAACATGTGCAATTAAATCTTCATTAACTGAACCAGAAACAACAGTGTCTAAATACGTTATTTCAAGAATTTCATCAATAGGTATTTGGCATGAATTATCGTCATTTGTTGCTTCATCATTATAGTTACAAGCATTTGAATCTGTACATCCATTAATTTCTTCTTGTTCGCAAGAAATAAAGAATAATGAAAAGCTTATAGCTAAAAAACTTAGAATGGTATTTAGATTTTTCATAGTATTTTTTTTCAATAATGTATAACTACAAATCTAGTGATTTATTATAGGAAATAATACCTTTTTTAAATAAACAAATCATATAATTTTATTATATTTGGTGTTACTTAAATTTTACATAAACTTTAAAAAAAAAAATTATGAAAAAAACACTACTAATTATTGCTTGTTTTATTTCATCACTCTCATTAGCACAACTGCCTGCTAATAGTCTTGGAGCTGATTTTACAGTTACTGATATTGATGGTCAATCTCATAACTTATATGATATTCTTGATGAAGGAAAAACAGTTATTCTTGATTTATTTGCTACATGGTGTGGTCCTTGCTGGAGTTATGCAGAGACGGGAGTCTTAGAGGAATTACAAAATGAGTACCCTGATGCAGTTTTTTGCATGGCAATTGAAGCAGACCCAAGTACAGCTGAATCTACTATATTTAGTAGTGACTTAGGAAACTGGACTAGTGTGATTGATTATATGTTAGCTGACGATCCATCTGGAAATATTGCTGATGATTACGCTTTAGCTTATTATCCAACTATATATAAAATTTGCCCTGACAGAATGGTTACTGAAGTTGGACAACTTAGTAGCGTTTCAGCTTTTATGAATGAGGTAAATTCTTGTTCTCAAGCTACATATTCCAAAGATATGAGAATTGTTTCTTACACAGGGGACGGAACTCACTGCGGAGGAACGTTGCAAAATGCATCAATTCAAGTGCAAAATTATAGCTTAGGTGCTTCTGTAAGTAGTTTTAACGTTTTAACAATGGTCAATGGAAATACGGTTAATACAACTCCTTGGTCAGGAAATCTTAACACTTATGAAACTGCAATGATTGACCTTGGTTCCATTTCAAACATTCCAGATAATGCTTCAATTAGTTTTGAGGTTCAGTACGAAGGAGATATGGATAATGCAAATAATATGATGCCAGCATATGTTTCAGGGTCAACTCCTTCATCTGTTAGTGTTTCATTATATATACAAACTGATAACTGGGCTGAAGAAACTTCATGGGATTTATTGGATGAAAATGGAAATATAGTTGATTCTGGAAGTGGTTATGCTAATAATACTAACTATGAGTACAATTGGAATTTAGATTACGGATGTTATACTTTTAATATTTATGACACATATGGAGATGGTGTAGAAGCTTCTATATGGGGAGCTTATGAAGATGGTTACGTTTCTCTAAATGATCAAAGTAATGGTGTGATGTGGTATGGAGTCGCATACGGATACGGAGAATCAATTGCATTTGAAGTCACACCTGGTCTTGATATTGTAGAAGATAGAGATAATGAAGTTAATGTTTACCCGAACCCATCAACTGATTTTACAAATGTTAATCTTTACTTGGCCAACAATGAAAACATTACAATAAAGTTATATAACTCATTAGGTCAAATTGTTAAAACTGATAATAAAGGTTTAATGTCAAGTGGTAACCACAACATTAAAATTAATTTAGACAATCTAGTTGAAGGATTATATTTTATTGAACTCCAAATTGGAAATTCAATAGAATTACAGCCTATTAATATTGTTAAATAAATTTTTTGTTTCAAAAAAATATAAAAGCCCCTTTATTTTAGGGGCTTTTATATTTAAACAATATTAGAATTATGTTAAATAGCTAAACATTTATGTTATGAAATTTTTGAATATTTTATTTGTAGTAATATTTTTTTCACATATATCAGTCTCCCAAGTTATTCCTTCAGTTGACATAAAAACACTTGACGGAAAAACTATAAACACTGCTTCATTTGACAATAACGGCCACCCTATTATAATTAGTTTTTGGGCACTATGGTGTAAAAATTGCATCAAAGAACTAGAAGCCATTTCAGAAATTTATGAAGATTGGCAGGATGAAACAAACGTAAAACTTATTGCTATTTCAATAGATGACTCCAGAAACACATCTAAATTAAAACCTTTTGTCAATACAAAAGGATGGGAATATGAAATTTATCATGATCCAAATAGTGATTTTAAAAGAGCTTTAGGTATAAATCAAATCCCTCACACATTCTTACTAAATGGAAAAAATGAAATTATTTCAGAACACGTTGGATACACTGACGGCCAAGAAGAAGAATTATATGATAAAATAATAAAACTTATTAAATAATTTATTTTGAAGAATTTTCACTTTCTAATTTTGAATTTTTTAATTATCTATAACCTATCTTCACAGAGTAATTTATTTTTCCTTGGTGATTTACAAATTAATGCCCAAACTTTTCAAGAAGACTTATCAATCGGTGCTGAAAAAAGAGACCCAAATATAAAATCTCAATTAAATTTTTCCTTGAACTATAAAAATTATTTGAAAGTTGGAACTAGACTTGAATTTTATCGTAACCCTATACCAGGCTTTGAAGAATACGAGGGAGAAGGTATTGCTTATAAATTCATTCGGTTTCAAAAATGGAATATTGATATAACACTTGGTAATTTTTATGATCAATTTGGAAGTGGTATTCTCTTAAGGTCTTATTATGATCCAAATCTTGGAGTTGACAATTCTATTTATGGTGCTAGAATTAAATACAAACCTTCAACCGGAATTGACATAACAGGTTTAATTGGAAAACAAAGAAATTATTGGGAACTTGGTGAAGGACAAATTAAAGGATTTGATACTCAAATTTACATAAATGATTATCTATTCAAAAAATCTAAAACCTCAATAAGTTTAGGCGGAAGCTTTGTTACTAAGTCACAACAAGATAATGATCCTTTTTTTATATTGCCAGAAAATGTTGGAGCTTGGTCTGGAAGAATGAATATTTCAAGAGGAGGCTGGGCATTTGAAAGTGAATATGCATATAAGATTAATGATCCTTCATTCACAAATAATTATATATATAAAAATGGTAATTCAATTATCATGTCAGGAAGTTATTCACAAAAAGGTTTAGGGCTCGTTTTAAGCGGTAAAAGAGTAGATAATATGAACTTTCGCTCAGACAGAGATGCAACGCTACAACAATTAAATATTAACTTTCTAACTTCATTAAATAAACAACAAAGCTATTCACTTGCTACTATTTACCCATATGTGACCCAACCAAATGGAGAGTTAGGTATGCAATTTGATATTTTTTATAAAATACCTAAAAAAAGTAAACTTGGTGGTAAATATGGAACTGAATTAAATTTAAATTTTTCAAATTGCTATACACTATACAAAAACAACCCAGAAGATTCTGATATAATTGGCCAACCCGGAACATTAGGATATCGATCAAGATTCCTGGATTTTGGTGACGAAAAACTATTTCAAGAATTAAATTTAATTATTAAGAAAAAAGTTAATAAGAAATTTAAGCTTCAAACAACTTATATTAATGTATTTAATAACGATAAAGTTTTAAAAGCTCAAAAATTAACAGAGGACGGTGAGCATGAAAAAATATTTGCTAACATATTTATTTTAGAAACTGAATATAAATTTAAACCAAGATATACTATCAAATCTGAACTTCAACATTTACAAACAAAACAACATTTAGGTAACTGGGGAATGGGCTTAATTGAAGCTAACTTAAAAAATATATTTTTTTCAATTCAAGATTTATATAATTATGGAAACCCAACTTCACCTACTCACTACTACTCTGTTACTACAGGTTTTATAAAAAATTCACACAGAGTTGAATTAAGATATGGAAAAGTTAGAGCAGGTCTTTTTTGTGTTGGAGGTATTTGTAGAGAAGTACCTGCTTCGAATGGATTTAGTATTAATATCACAAGCTCTTTTTAAATGAATAAATTTAATTACATTATTTTAATTTTAATTTTTAGTATTTCATGCGATAATATTTCCGGACCATTTACTGAGGGATGTCTAAACTGCTGTGGAGATTCTAATAGTTCAATTCCTATTAAAACAATTTTAATTGAAGAATATACTGGACATAAATGCAGTAACTGTCCAAATGGAGCTAGAATTATAGAAAATATTTATGAAACTTATTGTGACCATATTATTATTTTAGCTTACCATCCATTTAATCAAGACTTCACTAGTCCAAATGAAAGTGGTCCCTTATCTACAGATTTTAGAACCACTGAAGCAACTGAAATTGCTGAAGAATTTGGGTTTTGGGGATTCCCTTCTGCATTAGTAAATAGAATCAATAGCGGAAAATTTTTTCAACCATTTGAAATTTCTTCTGAAATTCATAATCTTTTATTTGACTCAAATAATAATACTATAGCTCCTGATTTAGACATTAATATTTCTTTTAACAAAAATTCAAACTCAACACCATTACAGATAAATATTGAAATTGAAAAACTTAATGATTTAAATGGAAGCTATAAATTAGCGGTAGTAATTTCCGAAGACTTTATAATCTCAGGACAATATGACGGAGATGAATTGATTGAAAATTACGAACATAATCATGTTCTTAGAAGCTCTGTTAACAACACCTGGGGAGAGTCAATTGAATTTACGGATTCAATTATATATAAAAGTTATGATTTAACAAATCCTAATACTATTAATGATATTTCAAACTGCTCAATTATAGCCTATGTTTACGATGAAGAAACTAAAGAAATTATTCAAGCTTCAAAAAAAAATATTGATTCATTCGTACAATTATAAATTGAAGTTTTATTTATTTATATTTTTTTTTCCTTTTTGTATATTTTCTCAGAATTTTAATTCTGGTTTAATTTGCGGGGTTTCTCTTTCACAAGTCTCCGGAGATCAGTTAAGTGGATTTAATAAAATTGGACCAAGATTAGGATTGTATGTAAGCAGGGAAATTAACTGGTACAAAATTAATTTAGAACTACAATACCTATCTAAAGGAAGCAGAGAAATAATTAACTATTCTGAACAAGATAACTACATAGATAATTTAAATTATAATTTCATAAATGATTATAATCTTAAGCTTGATTACATTGGAATACCTGTTTTATTTTGTTTTAATCTTAACAAAAAAATAGAAATTGAAATAGGAAATGAAATTAATGTTCTAGTTTTTCAAAGAGAAGAAATTGACTATTATGTAGACAACTCTAGAGAAGTGAATAAATTAGAATATTGTTTTTTATTTGGATTAAATTACAAAATAAATAAAAAATACTCTGCTAATATTAGAGCTACTAATTCAATTATTCCAATACGAAAACATTCTTCAGGAGAAACTTATAGGTTTAACCGTGGACAATATAATACTACAATAAGTATAAATATCTTATATAATTTTAACAACTCAGAATAGAGTATTGTCAGTATCTTTTAATTTTCTATTTAAATATTCATAAGCTAATTGAGTGGCTTGTCTTCCTCTTTTAGTTCTTTTTAAATAGCCTTGTTGAATAAGGAATGGTTCATAAATTTCTTCAATTGTATTAGGTTCTTCTCCAACAGCAGTCGCTATAGTAGATAATCCAACTGGTCCGCCATTAAATTTATCAATAATTGTGATTAATATATCTTTATCCATTTGATTTAAACCATTAACGTCTACATTTAAAGATGTTAATGCATAATCTGTTATTTTATCATTAATTATACCATCTCCTTTAATTAATGCAAAATCGTTAACTCTTTTTAAAAGTGAATTTGAAATCCTAGGAGTTCCTCTACTTCTTCCTGCAATTTTTTCAGCAGATGATTTTTCAATCACTACTTCAAGAATTTTCGCAGACCTAGTTACTATTTTAGATAATATATTAACTCCATAGTATTCAAGTCTTGATACAATACCAAACCTATCTCTCAATGGTGCAGATAATAAGCCAGCCCTAGTTGTGGCTCCAATTAATGTAAACTTATTTAAATTTATTTGTACAGATTTAGCACTAGGACCGCTCTCTATCATAATATCAATTCTAAAATCCTCCATAGCTGAATACAGATATTCTTCTACTACAGGACTTAATCTATGTATTTCATCAATAAATAGAACATCTCTTTCCTCTAAATTTGTTAGTAAACCTGCTAAATCACCAGGCTTATCTAATATGGGTCCAGAAGTAAACTTTAAATTTGCATTTAATTCGTTAGCAATAATTGAAGCTAATGTAGTTTTACCTAAACCAGGTGGACCATAAAGGAGGACATGATCTAACGCTTCGTTTCTTTGATTTGCTGCTTGTACAAAAATTTTAAGATTGTCTACAACAGAATCTTGACCAGAAAAATCATTAAATAATTTAGGCCTTAATTCATGAAGAGTTTTGTCTTCATTAGATTCTTCAGGAAGATTAGTACTTTCTTCTGTCATTTCAGAAAATGATTAATATATATTGAATATTATTAATGTTCCTCTTCTCCTTTGCTTAAAGGTACATTTTGAGGAACAAAATCTTCTTTTTTACCAGGCTTTGAATAATCATAAGCCCATCTATGAACAGTAGGAATTTCACCCGGCCAATTGCCATGAATATGCTCAACTGGAGCAGTCCATTCAAGTGTATTAGACCTCCAAGGATTTTGTGGTGATTTAGTACCTCTATACATACTATAGAAGAAATTAAAGAAAAAGATAACCTGTACTATTGCTCCTGCTATAGCAAAAAAACTAACAACTTCATTAATACTTATTAACTCTTCAAACATAGGGTATGCTGAGTTATCATAATACCTTCTAGGCAAACCAGCCATTCCTAAAAAATGCATAGGAAAAAAAGTACCATAAGCACAAATGAAGGTTCCCCAAAAATGAACATATCCTAATTTTAAATTCATTAGCCTCCCATACATCCTAGGAAACCAATGATAGACTCCTGCTAACATTCCAAATATTGCAGAAAGACCCATAACAATATGAAAATGAGCAACTACAAAATAGGTGTCATGAACATTTATATCTAAGGCACTATCCCCTAATATCAAACCTGTCAAACCTCCAGTAATAAAAGTAGAAACTAATGCAATTGAAAATAACATTGCAGGTGTAAATTGCAAATTACCTCTCCAAAGAGTAGCAATATAATTAAATACTTTAATAGCAGACGGAATAGCTATTAATAAAGTAGTGAAGACAAAAACAGATCCTAAAAAGGGATTCATACCAGTAATAAACATATGGTGCCCCCAAACTATGAAAGATAAAAACCCAATAGCAAATATAGAACCAACCATAGCTCTATATCCAAAAATTGGTTTTCTTGAATTAGTTGCTATAATTTCAGAAGTAATACCAAGAGCAGGTAAAAGAACAATATATACTTCCGGATGACCTAAGAACCAAAATAAATGTTGGAAAAGAACAGGACTTCCTCCATCGTGCGCTAATACCTGCATGATACCATTCTCAGCTAACATAATATCAGACAAGTAAAAACTAGTTCCCATAGTTCTATCAAAAACTAATAAAAGTGCAGCTGATAATAAAACTGGAAATGAAAGAACACCTAAAATAGCTGTGACAAAAATTGCCCACATAGTAAGAGGCATTCTAGTCATTGACATTCCCTTTGTTCTTAAGTTTAAAATAGTAACTATATAATTTAAACCACCTAGCAAAGAAGAAACAATGAATAGTGTCATACTAATCAACCACAAATCCATACCTAAACCTGAACCATCAATTGCAAGCTCCATCGCACTTAAAGGGGGATATATTGTCCATCCAGAACTTGCAGGACCTCCTGTAACAAAAAAAGAAGCAATCATAATAGCACTTGATAAAAAGAAGAACCAATAAGACAACATATTTAAAAATCCAGAAGCCATATCTCTAGCTCCTAATTGAAGTGGAATTAGCAAATTTGCAAATGTACCACTCAAACCTCCCGTTAAAACAAAAAATACCATTATAGTACCATGAATAGTAACTAAAGCTAAATAAGCATCTGGTGTCATCGCACCTGCTTCAGTAACATAGTTTGAACCTAATAAAAATTCTAAAATAGGATTTTTAGATCCTGGATTAGCTAGCTGCATTCTAAATAGCGCAGATAAAACCATAGCTACAACCCCCATAAACATTCCTGTAATTAGAAATTGTTTGGAAATCATTTTATGGTCAGTACTAAATATATATTTTGAAAAAAAGTTTTCTTTATGATGATGTCCCATAGCTAAATATTTTTTATCATTCTTGTTTCTGCTTGTTCTTTTATCCAAATATCATATTCTTCCTGAGTAACAACAACAATTTTCATTTTCATATTATAATGTGCATTACCGCATATTTTATTACACAATAAAACGTAATCAAAATCAGGATTACCTAGATATTCTTGATATTCTTTTGTAGTCATTGTCGGGGTAAATACAAACTGAGTGGAAAGTCCAGGAACACAATTCATCTGCGCTCTAAAGTGAGGCATGTAAGCAGAATGAATAACATCTTGCGATCTAAATTTCATTGCTACCTTTTGGTTCACAGGTAAATAAAGTTCAGAGACTACAATATCGTCCTCACCAGCTAATCTTTCTTCTTCAGAAATTGAATTATAATATGCTTTATACATTTTTTGTTTAGCAATGTTTCTTTCTATCCTTTCAGAAATACTTTTTTTCTTTGCAATATTTTTTTCAACTAATAATTTTTCTTTATCACTACTGATTTTTGAATCTAATTCTGCAGATTGTAGTTTATACATATTTTCAGTAACGACTCCCAAAGGGTTTGTTGGAGCATAAAATCTAACATGACCATCACCTAATTTATTATCTTCTCCAGCGTATCTAACTGTCCATCCAAATTGCTTTGCGTAAACCTCCATATACATCCCATCTTTAGCATTATTTACATCGGTCACATTTCCCCAAACTATTAATCCATAAACAATCAAGCCAGATAAAACAACTGTAGGTATTGCCGTCCAAAAGATTTCTAACTTATTATTATGACTTATAAAATATGCTTTTCTATTCTTTCTTCCTCTATAGAAATAAGAAAAACCAAATAATACTGGTTGTAAAACAAGAAAAACAACAATTATGAGCCCCATCGTCGTATGCCATAATTGATCTATTAGGACGCCATGCTCAGAAGCGGGAGCTTGTAAAGTCAGATGACCCCATTCAGCTCTTTGCCAAAAGAAAAAGGCTAACAAACCAATGCCTGATAATAAAAGTAACAAACCATTATAGAAATTTGATTTGTCCGTAACCTGATCCTTATTTTCAGCTAATCTTGAAGATAACTCAATTAACCTAATAACCTGAAAAAAAGTTATTATTACTAAAAGACCAATTGCTATTTTTAAAATAAAGTTTAAATCCACAGTTTTTTATTTAATGTATATGTATTTCATGGTGCTCACTTTCTCCTAACATAGGATGATTTTTTTGAATTAATTGGTATTTAGAAAGATTCCTAAATACTATTAAAAGGAAAAAACCTAAAAATCCTAAAAACGTTCCAATCTCAACAAAACCTAAGTGCCAATGATCATGCATGGTCCCCGGTGTAATCATGAGAAATACATCGAAGAAATGACCTATAACAATCAAACAAGCAACAAAAATCACTTTTCCTTTCGATCTTTTTGATGAACGATTCATTAACAGTAAAAAAGGTGCTATAAAATTTATCATTAGGGTAATCATTATCAATGGATAATAATAATCATACCTTTCTTGATAGTAAGCTACTTCCTCTGGTATATTGGAGTACCAAATTAACATATATTGGGCGAACCAAAGATACGTCCAAAAAATACTAAATGCTAATAAATATCTTCCAAAATCATGCATATGACTATCATTTAATTCTTTAAAATAACCTTGGTACATTAAATAAATTGTTATGATAGCAATAAAAGCACATGCTGAAACAAAAAAAGATGCTAATGCATACCATGAAAATAGTGTACTGAACCAATGTGTGTCAATAGACATAATCCAGTCCCATCCTGCAGTTGAAGATGTTATCCCTAAAAATAGAACAAATAAAACTGCTACTTTATAACTTTTGTCATACCATTTAGTTCCACCTCCAAATTTATCTTCACTCAAAGAAAACTTTTTTAAATAACTCGCAAATAAATACCAACCTACAAGACAAATAAAGGCTCTAATTAAAAAGAAAGGAATATTTAAGTACGAAGACTTATTAGCTATTATTTCATCATAATAAGGATCTGTTGGGTCCATAATTCCTTCAGCCATCCAATGAAAAGTATGGTGCCAATGTAACCCCGCTGTTATAATTATAAAAATTAATATTGTTGCAGCGTATGGTATAAAAGAACTAATAGCCATAGGAATTCTTAATAAAAGAGCAGACCAACCTGCTTGAGCAACATATTGCAGTGCCCACCAAAGTGTAGCCGCAACAGAAATCATCAGAAAAAATAAGGTACAAATCAATAAACTAGACCAGGGCCTTTGGTGTTTAGCATGAAAATAATGTTTAGCAGCATAAATAACATCGCCAACACTATGTATATGACTCTTGTCAATATGACAATTCAATTTTTTTTCCACCTTATAAATTAATTCTGAGTAATCAACATCAAGGTCTTTTGTGTTGGATTTAGCATAATTTGACTCATCTTTATTTACAATTAGCTGATCGTTATCATCTAAGTAAATTTTATTTTCCTGTTTATAATCAGCTTTATATTCTAATTTTAATTCTTTTGCTATATCTTTTACTGCACTCTTAATCTCATCATCACTTATCACAGAAAATGAGTGAAAAAATCCATATGAAATTGCAGAAATCCCAATAAGAATTAATAAAGTTGATAATTGCTTAATATCTTTAGTTAATTTATACATTTATTTTTCTGTGTTTTGTAATTCATTTACATATAAAACTATTTTCCACCTTTCTTCATCAGTCACTAAATTATAGTGAGGCCCCATAGCGTTATAACCATAATAAATAGCATGATAAATATGCCCATCAGTTAAATTCTTCATTGTTGTTTGTGACCTTGGCCTTATCATAACATCATCATAATAAGCAGGTATTGCACTATAAACAGGATGGGTAATAGAACCTTTACCATCTCCTTTTTCTCCATGACAATGAGCACAAAACATACCATACAATTGCTTTCCTTCTTCAATATTATTACTATTATTTTCAAAAGGATTTTTTAACTCAATAGAAGCTCTTTTAAAATCATCTAGATTATTCTCATATTCAAAAGGTAAAAAACCTCTAGGTATAGTACCTTTTACTGGCTTTCTTGCAGACATGCTATCAGAAAATATAGGGTTCATAGAATAAGTTTCATACGCATGAGACCGATACATATCTGGCATATACTCATAGCCAGGATGAGTCTTTTCTTTTATTCCATCAGAAGCTGAGTCACCACATGACACTATGACTAAAGAAAGTAATATTAAAAATAAATATCTACTCATTTTTTCTTTTTTTTATTTTTTTACTGCTTTTTAGTTTTAACTTTTTCTTTTTTGTTACTTTACTTTCTCTTAACTCATCAATTAGTTCAGATTCTGAGTTTTTAACTTTAATTTCTTCAGCTCCGCTTTTTTTAAGTATGTTTTTGATTTCTGTAATTTTTTTGGGATCAGACTCAATGATTTCCATTAAAAACTTATCATCAGTAGTTCTAGGATCCGGATTTCTTGAAGATGAACCAGGGAATAAACCACATCTAAATAAAAAAGTTATTACCATTAAGTGGGCAGCACAAAAAACAGTAGCCTCAAAGGTCACAGGAATAAAAGCAGGTAAATTTTGTCCGTAAGAAAAATTAGGTTTACCACCAATTATCATGGGCCAATCTGAAATCATAATAAACCACATTAAAAGAGTTATAAGAGCAAAACCTGTTAAACCATATAAAAAAGAAGTAATTGCTAATCTACTGTATTTAAGTCCCATTGCGGTATCTAAACCATGAACTGGATATGGAGAATAAACTTCGTTTACACTGTATCCTCTTGCCACAATCTCTTTAGTAGCCTCTAAAACATGGTCATCATCACCATATAATCCATATATAATTTTATCTGCCATCTTTATTTTTATTATACTTTGAACTTTTAGTTTTAACAATTGTTTTTAATTCTGCTTGAGCTATAACAGGGAATGTCCTTGCATATATTAAAAAAAGAACCAAAAAGAAACCTATTGTACCAATGAAAATTCCTAAATCAACAAAAGTTGGAGAAAACATCGACCAACTTGATGGTAGAAAATCTCTATGCAATGAAGTAACAATAATAACGAATCTTTCAAACCACATACCAATGTGAACAAAAAGCGCAATTATAAATGTAAATAATATATTGGTTCTCAATTTTTTAAACCACATTAACTGAGGGGATATAACATTACACGTCATCATAGCCCAGTACGCCCACCAATATGGCCCAGTTGCCCTATTCAAAAAAGCATATTGTTCAAATTCTACACCAGAATACCAAGCGATAAACAGCTCTGTAATATACGCACAGCCCACAATAGATCCAGTAACAAGAATAATAATATTCATGTACTCAATATGCTTCATAGTGATATAATCTTCTAAACTGACTACTTTTCTTGCAATCAAAAGTAATGTTTGACACATTGCAAATCCACCAAAAATAGCTCCTGCAACAAAGTATGGTGGAAAAATTGTAGTATGCCAACCAGGAATTACAGAAGTTGCAAAGTCCATACTTACTATAGAGTGAACAGATAAAACAAGAGGCGTACATAAACCAGCTAAAACTAAAGACATAACTTCATGACGTTGCCAATGCTTAGCTCTCCCACTCCATCCAAAGGATAAAAAAGAATATATTTTTTTTGCTATAGGTTTAACAGCTCTATCTCTAATCATTGCAAAATCAGGTATTAAACCCATATACCAAAAAACAAGTGACACAGAAAAATATGTGGAGATAGCAAATACGTCCCAAAGTAAAGGAGAGTTAAAATTAACCCAAAGAGGACCGTATTGATTTGGAAGAGGAAATACCCAATATCCTACCCATAATCTTCCCATGTGAATAAGAGGGAATAAACCGGCCTGCATTACAGCGAAAATAGTCATCGCTTCAGATGTCCTATTAATAGATAATCTCCAATTTTGTCTAAATAACAGTAGAACAGCCGAAATTAATGTTCCTGCGTGACCTATCCCAACCCACCAAACAAAATTGGTAATATCCCACGCCCAACCAACTGTATTGTTTAGCCCCCATACACCAACTCCTGTTCCGATTGTGTAAGCAATACATCCAAAACCCCACAACATTGCAATAACTGAAACTATAAATAGTGACCACCACCATTTATTTGCACTAGTCTCAATAGGTCTAGCAATATCCACGGTAATGTCGTGCAAATCTTTGTCGCCAGTAATTAAAGGTCTACGAACAGGTGATCTATACATTATTAACTAATTTTATTTCTAACTTTTGTTTTATAAAAAACTGATGGCTGAGTATTTAACTCTTCAAGTAAAGCATAGGTTCTAGGATGTTTTTTTTCCTTACTTATTTTACTTTTTTTATCTAAAGCATCTCCAAAAACTATTGCACCTGTATCACATGCCGATTCACAAGCAATATGAACTTCACCGTCCTTTATTTTTCTTTTTTCTTTTTTAGCATCTAACTTTGATTTCTGTATATTTTGAATACACATTGAACATTTTTCCATAACTCCTCTTGCCCTTACAGTTACATCCGGATTCAATACCATTTTCCCTAAGTCATCATTCATATTATAATCAAAGTCATCATTATCTTTATAATTGAACCAATTAAATCTTCTAACTTTATATGGGCAATTATTCATACAATATCTGGTACCTATACATCTGTTGTAGGTCATTTGATTTAAACCTTCATTAGAGTGTGTTGTAGCTGCTACCGGGCAAACATTTTCACATGGAGCTTGATTGCAATGTTGACACATAACAGGTTGAAAGACTACTTCTAAATTTTCAGAACTTGCAGGCTCTTCCATTAGTCTATACATCTCAATAGCACCCAAGCCTTGTTCATCTGCCAAATCCTTATTCATGTCACTAGAGTAGTACCTGTCTATTCTCAACCAATGCATATCTCTATTTTTTCTAACCTCATCTTTTCCAACTACAGGTACATTATTTTCAGCATGACATGCTATAACACATGCTCCACAACCATTACATTTATTCAAATCAATGGACATATTCCAAAAATGTACTTTTGGTTTCCATTCTTCATATAGATTCAATTCATTTGGAGAAACTTTCCCCTTATAAGACTCAAGTTTAAAGTCTTTATTTCCAGCTTTTGGATTAACCAAATACTCTTCAAGTGTAGTTTCTTTAACAATACTTCTACCCATCATAGTATGACTGTTTTGAGTACAAGCAAATTCATGTTCTTCACCAACTATTTTTTCAATTGAAAAATTATTTTTGTGAACTAGATTAAATTTTTGATAAAAATTATAAGCATTTACCCCCACACCACTAGCAACTTTTCCACTATTTTCTCTTCCGTATCCAAAAGACAAACCAAGTACATTTTCTTTTTGACCTGGCTGTATATATACAGGGACCTTGATAATAAAATCATTAAACTTCAAATTAACCAAGTCTCCGTTTAAACCACCATTAGCAACATGCCAATTTTTAAGACCTAATTTTTTTGCATGAATTGGGCTAATAGTTAAATAATTATCCCAAGTAACTTTTGAAATTGGATCAGGCAATTCTTGAAGCCAAGGATTATTTGATTGATACCCATCGCCAATTGAAGTTTTAGAATATAGTGTCAAATATAAATCATCAGAACTTGTATCACTTAAATTAAAATTGTTAAGAATATCTATTGCTGTTTCTGAAGAAAAAATTAAGTTATTTTTTTTATAATCAATACTGCAAAAACCATCATGTAAGATTTTGTTCCAAGATTTTTTGTATCCTAATGACTTATAAAAAGACTTTAGGAAATCATAATAAGAAAGATTACTCCCCGTCCAATTAAGTAGGTTCTGTTCAACCTGACGGGAATCAAAAAGTGGATTTATTGTTGGCTGCTGAATGCAATAAACAGAGGAATAAGGATTAGCATCTCCCCAAGATTCTAAATAATGAGACTTTGGACAGACATAATCCATTAAAGCTGTAGTTTCATTATGAGAATCAGACATAATAACCTTTAAAGAAACTTTATTTAATAATTCAGTAATTGATGGGTGATAATAAGCAATATTTAAATCATTAATAATAATAGCGCCCACATTATTATTTTTAATATCATTAATCAAATTTTCGAAATCAGAATTTATTGAGCTATATAAATTTGATTTATTATTATAATTTATAGTTTTTGAATAATTATCTAATAAGTAATTTATTGCATTAACAATCACCTGATGATTAACATCACTACTACCGCTAATAACTAAACTCTTTCCTTTGTTAGCTAAAAGTTCTTTACAAATATTATCGAGAATTGATTTATGATTAAGATTTTTAATTTCTAAAAACTTATCTGATGAACTAATTTTAGAGAAAATATAAAGCAAATAATTCAATTGTTCAGATGAATTTACAGGTACTCTTTTATCAGCATTAGATCCAGTTAAAGATAAAAGCGATTCAAATTGATAATGCCTAGACATATTTTTTCCAGGATTTCTTAACTGGCTATATTTTCTTCCGTGTCCAGAATCGAGCCAATTACCTAAGAAATCCGCTTCAAAAGAAACAATAGTCTTTGCTTTATCAAAATTATACGTAGGTATAAAGCTTTCACCAAAACATTTCTTATTTGATTCTAAGACAGATGACTTAGAAATAGTATCAAAAAAAACAAACTCAGTGTTATTGTATTTGTTCTTGAAAGAATTAAGTAATTCTTTAAGAGACGGACTTATTATTGTTGAGCTTAAAAAAATTATTTTTTTTCCTTTTTTAGAAATTACATTCAATTCCTTTTTAATCTCACTATCTAAATTTTTCCATGCAATCTCATTATTATTTTTTAAAGGTTTCTTAATTCTATTCGAATCATAAAGAGACAAAACGCTAGCATAACCTCTTGAATTCAAACCACCGTCAAGATTAGTTTTTTTATCAAAGTCTTTATTAGAGCTAACAGATATGGGCCTACCCTCTCTTGTTTTGACTAAAATATTTGCAAAATTATTCTCAATAAAATATGAACTAGCATAGTAATTTGCAACTCCTGGAATTATTTCTTCAGGTTGATTTAAATATGGTACTGACTTTACCACTGGAGCTTCACAAGAAGAAAGTACAGCAGCAGCAGTACTAAATCCCAGAAATTTTAAAAAATCTCTACGACTAGTATTATTAGATTTTTCATCTTGACTGGAAACAAAATGATCTAGTGGTAACTTTTCAGAAAATTCATTATGGAGATATTTTTCATCTCCTTTTATGTATGGACTTTTAAAATATTTTTTTCCTTCTTTCATAATTTATTAATAATGACATTTTCCACACTCAAGACCTCCAATATCTTCAACGCTTAAATCAGCTTTTTTATGTTTTTCTACCCACTCATCATACTCGTGATAATATGGATTATCTAAATCAATTTTAGAATCTCTATGACAATTTATACACCAACCCATTGTTAATTTTTCTTGTTGATAAACTACATCCATTTCCTCAATAGCTCCATGGCACTCTTGGCACTCAATATTCCCAGCAACTACATGTTGAGAATGATTAAAATATGCGTGATTCGGTAGGTTATGTATTCTAACCCATTTAATCGGTTGTTGCTCATAGCCTTCTATATAAGACCTTGAGTCAACATCATAACCAACAGCTTTATAGATCTTGGCTATTTCTTTTGTTCCATGTTTAGGTCCCTCTACTATGTTAGCATGACAATTCATACAAACATTTGCTGATGGAATATTAGAGTGCTTTCCTTTTCTTGCACTGGAGTGACAATAATTACAATCAATTCCCTGTTCTCCCGCATGAACCTTATGAGAAAATTCAATGGGTTGTGCAGGTTTGTAATTTTGTGTAATACCTATTTTTGAAAGACTTTGCCAGCCTATAACTACTAGAGCTAAAACAAATACATGAACAATAATTATAACTAACGCTAAATTACTTAGCACCAATTTCTTGAATCCCTGAAAAAAGGTCTCCTCTATATTAGACGCTTTCTTTATAAAGTTTTTTATAAAAATCAAGAAGCCTAAAATAGAAAGCAACGTTAACGCAATTAATAGCAAAGTTGTATTACTAATTGACTTTTTCTCAATAATTTCTTTACTTTCTTCCTCAACAATAGCAACTTCTTCAACTGGTGGGTTTTCAATGTATGCTAAAATATCTCTTATATCATCATCTGAAAATGTAGGAAAAGCAGTCATTACACTTTGATTGTACTCTTCAAATATAGCTATGGCTTGCTCGTCTCCACTTTCAATAAGGGCAGAGGAGTTTCTAATCCAATCAATAAGCCACTGCTCAGTGTATTCTTCAAAAATTTCCACATTTAATCCAGGACCTATTAATCTTGCTTTTTTTTCGTCACCTAATTTATGGCAACTTGTACAATTTGCCTTAAATAATTCTTCACCTTTTTGTATGTCATGGCCAACTAGGTAATCGACCTGACTATGTGAAAAATTTAGACCTAGGGTCAAGTAAAATAAAGAAAAATATAGTATTAACTTATTGAACATTATTTACACGTAAATATTGGAAAACAAATATATAAATCTATTTACATAAAAACATGAAATATTATATGTAAATTTAAATAAATTCTTTATTTAGAATCAATCTAAATAATTGAGTAGAATTAAAGCACAATAAATTGAAAAATACTACACTTTCCACTATCTTTTTTTTGACATTTATTACAAATGTTTCTTGCCAAAATCATGACAACATTTCTATATTTGAAGACAAAAGTATAAGCAATTTTTTTGATTTATATAACAACCTACACGAAAAGAAAATTCAAGTATTTAAAATTCAACTATTTCTTCATGAAAATCGATCATATGCCTGGAAAATTAAAAAAAAATATGAGGAATTATTCCCAGAAGATAAGGCTGCATTTTATTATGAACCTCCATACTTTAAAGTATCCTCAGAACTATTTTTAAAAAGATCAGATGCAGAAAGAAAAAAAGATTCTTTAAAAGATAATTTTCCAGATTGTTTTATAATAAGGGAAAACGTCAACTTAAAGGATTATTAAGATTTAACTTTGTTAAAAGCCTCTATAACATCCCCGACTTTAATATCATTAAAGTTTTCAATATTTAAACCACACTCATAATTTTTTAAAACTTCTTTTACATCTTCTTTAAACCTTTTTAGTGAAGCAAGTTTACCAGTGTAAATTACAATACCATCTCTAATTAATCTTATTTCGGAATTCCTTTCTATTTTACCATCAGAGACATAGCTCCCAGCCACAGATCCTACTTTTGGAATTTTAAAAACTTCTCTAACTTCAACATTTCCTATTATTTCCTCAACTAATTCAGGTTCATGCATCCCCTCTAAAGCATCTTTTACAGCATTTATAGCATCATATATAACTGAGTACATTCTAATATCAATTGATTCTTTTTCAGCTAATTTTCTTGCGGAAACAGATGGCCTAACTTGAAAACCAATTATTATAGCGTTAGAAGCAGAGGCTAAAAGAACATCTGATTCAGTTATTTGACCAACTCCCTTGTGAATTACATTTACTTGAATTTGATCAGTAGTTAATTTTAAAAAAGAGTCACTCAGAGCTTGGATGGACCCATCCACATCAGCTTTAACAATAATATTTAGCTCTTTAAAATCACCTATAGCCAACCTCCTTCCAATTTCATCAAGAGTAATGTGTTTCTGGGTTCTTATACTTTGTTCTCTTTGAAGTTGATTTCTTTTTGTCGCAATTTGTTTTGCTTCTTTTTCTTCAGACATAACATTAAATCCATCACCTGCTTGCGGCGCTCCATTAAGTCCTAAGATTGCAGTAGGACAGGATGGCCCTGCTTCTTTTAATAAATTCCCTCTTTCATCGAACATAGCTTTGACTTTACCAGTGTACTGACCAGCAAGAATAAAATCTCCTTTTTTAAGTGTTCCGTTTTGAACGAGAATTGTTGCTACAAATCCTTTACCTTTATCCAAAGATGCTTCAATAATTGTACCACTTGCATTTCTAGCTGGATTTGCTTTTAATTCAAGCAAATCAGATTCTAATAAAACTTTTTCCAAAAGTTCATCAATACCAATACCAGTTTTAGCTGAAATATCTTGACTCTGGTATTTACCTCCCCAATCTTCAACTAATAAATTCATTGCAGATAGTTGCTCTTTTAATTTGTCAGAACTTGAATTTGGTTTGTCAATTTTGTTAAATGCAAATACAATAGGAACATTTGCAGCTTGAGCGTGTGATATCGCTTCCTTAGTTTGCGGCATAACATCGTCATCAACCGCTATGACAATTATGGCTAAGTCTGTTACTTGCGCCCCCCTTGCTCTCATTGCAGTAAAGGCCTCATGACCAGGAGTATCGATAAAAGTAATTTTTCGACTATCAGGCAACGTCACTTCATAAGCACCTATATGTTGCGTAATACCGCCTGACTCACCCGCAATAACATTCTCTTTTCTTATATAATCAAGCAGAGAAGTTTTTCCATGATCAACGTGGCCCATAATTGTAACTATAGGAGCTCTTTTTAGTAACTCAGACTCATCATCCAACTCTTCTTCAATTGACTCTTGCACATCAGCACTAACGAATTCAACTTGAAAGCCAAATTCTTCTGCTACAATGGATAAAGTTTCAGCATCTAGCCTTTGGTTCATAGCCACCATAATGCCGAGAGTCATGCAACTTGAGATTACTTCATTTGGATTAATATCCATCATACTAGCTAATTCACCTACAGTAACAAACTCAGTAACTTTTAAAATAGATTTTTCTTGGTCAGCTATTTTTTGTTCTTCAAGAGCTCTCTCTCTTCTTTCTTCTCTTTTCTTTTTTCTAAACTTGACAGAACTAGACTTTCCTTTGTTAGTTAGCTTATCAAGAGTTTCTGCTATTTTTTTCTGGATTTTAACGTCATCCATTTGAGTGCCTTTTGGAGTGGATGATTTTGCAGTTTTTTGATTATCCTTGAATATTCTTTTTCTTTTTTTCTTTCCCTCCTTTTTTAACGCCTGAGATGAAGACGCAACTTTCTGTTGCTTTTTTTCAAATTGACTCAAATCAATTCTTTCACCAGTTAAAATAGGCCCCTTGATTTTACTATTCGATTCGTTTGTAGTTTTTTCTTCAAACTTTTGTTTATTGATTTCAGGTTCTTTTACCTCCTCCTCAATTGACTTTGACTTTTCTTCAACTTTGCTATCACCAAAGTCTTTTTTTTGCACATTATATTCTACTTCTATTTTTTCAACTTTTTTCTCTTGGTCGTTATCAATATTTACTTTTTCTTTTTCATCAAATTCAATTGATGTTGACTCCCTTTCTTTTCTTTTAGAATCAATTGCCTCTTTAATATTAACTTTATCACTAACATCTTGACTAAACTCTTGTAAAAGCAAATTATATTGGTCATCATTAATTTTTGTAGTAGGTTTAATTTCTATATCAAATCCTTTAGATTTCAAAAAGTCCTCTATTCTACTTAAGGATATATTTAATTGCTTTGCTATTTTTGGTGCTCTAGCTGCCATAATTAACTATTGTCAAATTCTGATTTTAATATGTTCTGTACTTCTTCAATTGTTGTTTCTTCTAAATCAGTTCTTTTGGCTAATTCTTTTACATCAAGTTCTAAAACACTCTTAGCGGTATCACATCCAATTTCTTTAAATACATCTATAATCCATCCATCTATTTCATCAAGAAATTCAGATAATGGAACATCTTCTTCTTCACCAACATCAATATCTCTGTATACATCAATCTCATATCCAGTTAATTGACCAGCTAATCTTATATTATAACCTCCTTTTCCTATAGCTAGAGAAACTTGATCAGGTTTTAAATTAACGTCAACACTCTTAGTTTCTTCGTTAATTTTTATAGAAGAAATTTTAGCTGGACTTAAAGCTCTTGTAATGTATAATTTTGTATTTTCAGTATAGTTAACAACATCAATGTTTTCATTTCCTAACTCTCTTACAATACTATGTATCCTAGAACCTTTCATTCCTACACAGGCCCCGACAGGATCAATTCTGTCATCAAATGACTCAACAGAAACTTTTGCTTTTTCTCCAGGAATTCTTTTAACATTTTTAACTACAATAATACCATCTGCAACTTCTGGAATTTCTAATTCAAATAATCTAGATAAAAATTCTGGGGACACTCTAGAAATTATAACAAGTGGTTTACCTCCTCTAATTTTAACGTCTTTAATTACCGCCCTAACTGTGTCACCTTTCCTGAAAAAATCAGATGGAATTTGATCTTCTTTAGAAAGAATTAATTCATTGTCTTGATCATCAATTAAAATAATTTCTCTTCTCCTTATGTGATGAACATCACCAGAAATTATTTCACCAATTCGCGAAGAATATTTTTCACATATGATGTTGTTATCATATTCTTTAATTTTTGATGCTAAATTTTGCTTTAAAGTGAGGATTGATCTTCTATCAAAGTCCTTCATAAAAACTTGTTCAGGAAAATCTTCACCTATTTCGAAATCGGGTTCTACCTTCAAAGCATCAGATAATTGAATTTCAAAATCTGCATCTTCCACACCTCCATCATCAACAATTGTTCGATTTTTCCATATTTCTAAATCTCCTTTTTCGGCATTAACAATTATATCAAAATTTTCATCAGTTCCATATTTTTTAATGAAGACTCCTCTAAAAACCTCCTCAACAATTGTCATTAAAGTAACTCTATCTATGTTTTTATCTTGCTTAAAATCTGAAAATGATTCTAATAAAACAGCTGTATCCATATTTTTAAAAAATTAATTTAACATTAATAAAAAAGAGGGGCTCCCCCCCTCTTGATATAATCTAAACAAAACTATGCAAATATATACTTTTTTTTTATATATCACATTGTAGTTGTCCGACTAGGGCTCGAACCTAGACTCTTCTGGACCAAAACCAGACGTGTTGCCAGTTACACCATCGGACAATTTAAGGACAGCAAAATTACATTATTAATAAATAAGAAACAAAAAAAATAACTTAGTTAATTAAAATAAAATACAATAATGTATTTTTGTTTTTCATAAATCTAAAACTTCATATGATTAGCTTGATAAATTCACTTTCATTTTCCAAGTTAAATAAATTGGGAGCGTTATTAGTTTTCTTTGTATCTCTACTAACTTACACTTTAACACTTGAGCCCACTACAAGTTTTTGGGATTGTGGTGAATATATTGCAACAGCCTATAAAATTCAAGTTGGTCACCCACCAGGAGCACCGTTATTTGTAATAATAGCTAATTTTTTTTCTAATCTAACATTTGGAAACTCTGAAAACGTTGCTTGGATGATTAACTTCATGTCTGCTTTGTGTAGCGCATTAACAATTGTTTTTCTATACTGGATTATCATTATTTTATGTAAAAAAATAATAAAAATAAAAACAACTACTGAGTTAACTTTTTATTCAAAATTTTCTATTCTATTTAGTGGAATAATTGGCTCATTAATATATACATTCTCCGACTCATTTTGGTTTTCTGCAGTGGAGGGAGAAGTTTATGCAATGTCATCATTATTTACCGCAGTAGTTTTTTGGTCTATTTTAAAATGGGAAGAAGAATATAAACAAATTAACTCTAATAGATGGTTAGTTTTTATAGCATTTTTAATAGGCTTATCAGTAGGAGTACACATGCTTAATCTTCTTGCCATTCCTGCAATTACAAGCATATATTTATACAAAACATGGAGGTTCAAGTCAAAAGAAACTAGCTTCTTCACTAAGTTCAAACATTTTTCTATTGTCAATTTATCTGGCATTTTAATTCTTGGTACCATATTTTATATTTTGGTTCCTCAAACTGTAAATTTTTTTGGTAAAATAGAATTATATTTTGTTAATGTATTAGGTTTTGGTTTTAACAGTGGGACAATCTCCTTTTTAATTTCACTTATTATCTTAATTTCAAGTGGTTTATTTTACTCACGAAAAAAAAATTTTTATAAATTAAATACAACTATTCTTAGTTTACTATTTTTTTTGATTGGCTATTCGTCTTTTTTTGTTTTAATTATTAGATCAAACGCAAATACACCAATTGATGAAAATAACCCTGAAGACGCTGTAAGTCTTCTTGCATACTTAAACAGAGAGCAGTATGGTAGCCATCCTTTAATTTATGGTTATTCTTTTAATTCTAGTGACTCAACTCTGATTGACGGAAAACCTGTTTATGTTAAGGGTTACGAATTAAAAAATATAGGAGGAAGAATAAATTGGAAAAATAATGAAGGAAAAAATATATACAAACAAGATTTTTCGAGTAAAGAAAAGGCAAATTTGAAAAAAAATGAATTAATAAATTTAAATCCAAATAAGACTCTACAATTTGAAATAAATGACAAGTACATTATTTCAGATGCAAGAAAAGATTGGAAAACAATTTATAAAGAAAATGACGAAAGTTTTTTTCCTAGAATGTGGAGCTCATCACCAATTCATATTAATGGTAGAATGAATGACGGTTATTTAGGCTGGAGCGGAATGAAAAAAACTAATCAAATACCTACTTTTCTTGAAAACATTAAATTTTTCTGGAATTACCAAATAAAACACATGTACATAAGATATTTTATGTGGAATTTTTCCGGTAAACAAAATGATATTCAAGGACATGGAAGTAAATTAGAAGGTAACTGGATTACTGGATTAAATATAATAGATAATCATGTTCTAAAACTTGGACCACAAAATAATTTACCAAATCACTTATCTAAAAACGCAGGAAATAATAAGTATTATTTACTTCCTTTTTTATTAGGTCTTTTCGGTATGATTTATCACTTTTCTAAAAGAAAAAAAGACTTTTGGGCAATATTTTTATTATTTTTTTTCACTGGAATTGCCATTGTCATTCAACTTAATCAAACCCCTTACCAACCTAGAGAAAGAGATTATGCTTATGTTGGTTCTTTTTTTGCATTTGCCATCTGGACTGGAATTGGCTCTCTTGGAATTCTTCAATTACTAAAAAATAGAATAATTGATGAAATCAATAATAACAAATTAAGTAATCGAGTTTTGATGATTTTCTCATTATTCTTACTTGGAATTCCAACTCTTATGGGTTATCAAAATTGGGACGATCATGATAGATCAAATAGATATACAGCAAGAGATTTTGCTAAGAACTATTTAGCATCATGTAAGCCCAATGCTATATTATTTACCATGGGAGACAATGACACATTCCCACTATGGTATGTACAAGAAGTAGAGGGATACAGAACAGATGTTAGAGTTGTAAACCTGAGCTTACTTAATACAGATTGGTATATTGATCAAATGAAAAAAGACGCCTATGACGGAGAGGCTATTCCAATAAGTATTGAAAAAGACTTATATAAACAAGGGACAAGAGACGTAGCTTATTATTATCCTTACTCATCTTTAATTCAAGAAAACATTACAATTGGCTCATTAGAAAATCAAATTAAAAATCTTAATAATACAGATCCTCAACAATCAATTGAAATAAGAAATTATTTAAATAATCTTAACTTAATGATTTCGAAAAAAAATAGACTTGACGCATTATTAAATATTGGGAAAATGCAAGGATATTCCACTGAAAATTCTACTAATAATCTATTTTTAGACTCAATTAATAATACTGATATAAGTTTCAAACTTAGTGACTTCAATAAATGGATAAGTAGTGATAATAAATACACAAAAATAAATGTAACAAAAAATAAAGCTCATGTTTATTTCCCCATGAGTAAATTAAAATTTGAGGTTAATAAAGAGAATGTCCTTAAGCAAAATATTGTTATAGAAAAAGACACCAGTTTAATAGAAAATGAATTACTAATCGATTTTGAAAAAAATCAAGTTAGAGGTTTGGATAAAAAAAGCCTGATGATTTTAAATCTGTTAGAAAAAAATGATTGGAAAAGACCTATTTACTTTGCAATAACAATTGGAGATCCAAATCAAAACCCTGAACCATTTTTATTTTTAAATGACTACTTACAACTAGATGGAATGGTTTACCAATTAGTTCCTATCAAAAACACAAATAATGAAAGTGGTAGAATTAACAGCCATATTTTATATGATAATTTAATGAATAAATTTAATTGGGGAGGGATTGACTTAAATCAACACGTTTATATTGACGAGACTAATGCAAGAATGATTAGAAATTTTAAAAATATTTTTAACAGATTGACGTCTCAATTAATCAATGAAGGGGAGTTAGAAAAAGCCGATTCTGTTATTCAAAAATCGTTGAGTACATTAAAAAAAGAATTGATTCCACTTGAAATCTATGATCTTCCATTGCTTGAAAATTACTTTGATTTAATTATTGAAAAAAACATAAATCAAATACAATTAGGGGAAGAAGATTCTCTATTAAATGATTATAAAAATTTAAATGAGTTAACAAATTTATTAATATCAAGATATAATTCTGAACTAGAATATTATAATGCATTCAAAAATATTGATATTCAAAAAAACTGGGAAATTCAAAATCAAATAAAACTTGCTTCACAATCTCTGAATGCGCTTTTTTCTCTTAGTAAAGAAATTCCTAATATTGAAAAAAACTCCAAGGAACAAGACAAAACTGTTAAAATAATTAACAAGAATTTTGATAAAACTATCAATTTAATTGAGGAATCCTATAATGAACGGAAAGTTAATGAAGCACAAAATTTATTTTCAATTGTTGCGACATATACTGAGCTTGCAAATTTAAATAATGATCCTGATTTAAACTCAAAAATTAATGAGCTTGAAAGAGTTTCAATATTAATTAACACAAAAAAACAAAATGACACAAATACATCGTCATCCAAAAATCAAGTGTGTATTTGTATTGAAGAATTTCTGAATAATCAACTCACAGAAAATTGTAACGCGTTTTTAAATGATTTTTTTAGTAATATAAAAACTGAACAAGATTTAGCTGAAGTCTCCACTGCCTGCCCACAAACTTTTGAAATATTTATTCAACAACAAATGGAAGCTATAGAAAAATCTGAGGATTTATAAAAATTTCTTTATTGAATTAAACCCACCGTAAATATTATAAACAGATTTAAAATTTCTGGCTTTTAATATTGAAGCTGCAATCATAGACCTATACCCACCTGCACAATACACTAAGTATTTTTTGTCAGGGTTTAAATCACATACCCGTTCTGGTAATTCTTGCAATCTTATGTTTATAGATTTCTTTATTTTACCTTCTTGTTCCAATTCCATTGGCTTTCTAACGTCTAAGAAGATGGCATCAGAAAAATTTGATGCGAACATTTGCTCAGGATATATAGAATTTAATTTATCAATTAAATTAGGCGCTATTTCATTGATGTCTTCTAAATACCCTATTACATTTTCAAAGCCAACTCTAGCTAGTCTTGAAATTACTTCTTTTTGTTCACCAGGGTAACAAACAATAATTAAATTTTTATCAACAGGAATTACAGCACCTACCCAAGTTGCAAAAGTTTGAAAAGTCTTAGTGATATTTATAGAGCTAATAATGTGACTATTTTCAAAATCTAGTCCGCTTCTAACATCAAGAATGATAGTTCCATTTGATATTTCTTTTTCAATATCAGCTTCATTAAACTTTTTCAAATTTCTCTCAATAATTTCAGATGTATTAAGATAACCTTCTTTATTCATTTTAGCATCGTGCGAAAAATATTTTGGTGCAGCTAAAATGCCCTCTAAAACGACTTCAACAAATTCTTCTTTTGTCATTTTTTGAAGAGCATAATTGTTTTTTTTTTGTTCACCTATTGTAGAAAATGTTTCATTACTGAAATTCTTTCCACAAGCAGAACCAGGTCCATGAGCAGGGTACACTATTACATTATCATTTAGCTTCATTAAAATATTATGTAATGAATCGAATAGTTGTGCAGCTAAGTGTCGTTCAGTCACCGAACTAGAAATTGCCAAATCTGGTCTACCTACTTCTCCAATAAATAAAGTGTCTCCAGTAAAAACACAATACTCATTATTATTATTATCCAATAATAAATAACAAACTGATTCTGGAGTGTGACCAGGTGTATGTAAAACTTTTATTTTAATTGAACCAATGTTAAAAACAGAATTATTAGGTGCCTTTGTAATTTCATAATTAGTATCAGCTTCTGAACCAAAAACAATTTCAGAGTTAAAAATATTTTTTAAATCTAAGTGGCCTGATATAAAGTCTGCATGAAAATGAGTTTCAAAAATATATTTAACTTTAGAACCTCTCTCTAAAACTAAATCTTCATATATTTTTGAGTCTCGAATTGGATCAATAATGATAGCCTCTCCATCTGACTCAACATAATATGATGCTTGTGATAGACAACTAGTATAAATCTGCTTAATAAACATTATAAAAACAATTTAAAGTTAAATGTTGTAAACAAAGATATAATTATTAAAAATAAAGCAAATAGCTTTTGGGCCATTTTTAAATTAACTGAATTTTGAATTTTCTTACCTACAAAAAAACCAAGCAGAGCAAATAAAATAATTGTTAATAATAGACTAATATTTAAATGAAAATAGTTGTTAGAAAAATCAATTAAAATTGCTAACCATGAATTTAAGAAAATAAGAAAAATGGATGCTGATGCAGCTTGTTTAATATTTAATTTTTGAAAAAATATCAATGTTGGAACAATTAAAAACCCTCCACCAACGCCTAAAAGACCAGTAAAAATTCCAAGAAAAAGGCCTTGTATTAAAGTAAAAAACAAATTTAAATTTAATTTAACAGTTGATTTTTTTTTTAAATTTTGCTTACTACTTTTAATTGCTAAAATTAAACCTGTTAAAAATAAAAATATCACAAAAGTACTCAACAGTAATTTTTCAGGAATAATTTTAAATAAAAAATTTCTTGAAAATAATACTCCAATTAAAGAGAAAATTCCTAAATAAAATATAGAGTTAAAATTATATGAATAAGCTTTTTTTTTTCTTAATACTCCAAATAATGAAACTAAAAAAACAATAATTAATGAATACGTTGTAGAAATTTTAAATGGCAAGTCAAAAAAAACTATTAAAATTGGAATAGTAATTAAAGATCCTCCAGCGCCAAATAAACCAAATAACACTCCAGACAAAAAGAAGAAAAAAAAGCCGATTAAGTTTTCCATTTCAAAAAGTTAAGTAGAAGTTAACATTTTAATGTTCAAAACTATATTTAATTTTGACTTTATATTATTTATATTTTAATTAGAATTGTGATGCATTTCATATTTGGGGTATATTGATTACCTAATTCTTATAAAGGTAATCGCAAAAAAGTCTGTTAAAGCGGACTTTTTTTGTTTGGTGCAATCATCTCAGTTGGATTTACCAGTTTATCAAAATCTTTTTCTGATAAAATATTCAAGATACTCGCAGACTCTTTTAAAGTTATATTTTTTTCATAAGCATGCTTTGCAATTTTAGCTGCTCTATCATATCCAATATGAGTATTTAGTGCAGTTACCAACATGAGTGAATTATTCAAATTTTTATTTATTTGTACCTTATTTGCTTTTATACCCTCTATACAATTCTTTGAAAAAGAGTTACAAGCGTCCCCTAAAATTCTAGCAGAATTTATAAAGTTATATATAATCATTGGTCTAAAAACATTTAATTGAAAATGTCCCTGAGTAGCTCCAAAAGATATTGCAGCATCATTACCAAAAACTTGAGAACAAACCATTGTAATTGACTCACATTGTGTTGGGTTAACTTTTCCTGGCATAATTGAAGAACCTGGCTCATTTGCCGGTAAAATAATTTCTCCAATTCCAGATCTAGGGCCAGAGGATGAAATTCTTATATCATTTGCAATTTTATTTATTGATAAAGACAATTGTTTTAAAGCATGATGAGTTGAAACAATTGCCTCATTAGAGGATAATGCCTCAAATTTATTTGGAGCAGAAATAAATGAACTTTTATTACCAATTATTTTATTAAAATAATTGACTTTCTTAACAACTAATTTATCAAAACCATTTATTGTATTTAAACCTGTTCCCACAGCTGTCCCCCCAATTGCAAGCTCAGATAAATTATCACAACTTTCATAAATTTTTTTTAAACCCTTTTCAATTTGAGAAACATAACCAGAAAATTCTTGTCCTAAAGTTATAGGAGTGGCATCCATGAAATGGGTTCTTCCTATTTTAATAATTTTTGAGAATGAAGTTGATTTCTTTTTTAAAGATTTTATCAAAATTTTTAACGCAGGAACTGTATTTCTATTTATTAAATTTAATGCCGCAATATTCATAGCTGTAGGAAAAGTATCATTTGATGATTGTGATTTATTTACATCATCATTTGGATGGAGATTTATCTTTTTTGATATTTCTTTGGCTCTATTTACAATTACCTCATTTATATTCATATTTGTCTGTGTCCCTGACCCTGTTTGCCAAACAACTAAAGGAAAGTGACTATTTAATTTACCTGATTGAATTTCATCACATACTCTTGAAATTAAATCTCTTTTTTGTTTTGAAAGAATACCTAAATCACAATTGGCATGAGCAATAGATTTTTTTAAAAGAGCAAACGCATAAATAACTTCAATTGGCATACTTCCAGGGTGCCCAATTTTAAAATTATTTCTAGATCTCTCTGTTTGAGCAGCCCATAATTTATCAGCAGGCACATCAACAGAACCTAAACTATCAAATTCTTTTCTGGTTTTAGTCATAATAAAATTATTTAAACAAATCTAATATTTTTTCTGGTGGTCTTCCAATAATTGCTCTATTACCTTTAATAACTATGGGCCTTTCTAACAAAATTGGATTTTCAAAAATAGCATTTATCAATTCAGATCCTGAAATTTTTTTTTCTCTGTACTTTTCCTTGTAAATTGATTCATTTTTTCGTATTACTTTATTTAAATCTTCTTGATTTAATAAACTTATAATTTCTTTAATCTGAGTTTTGTTTAAATTTTGTTTTAAATACTCAATAATAACTGGATTTAACTTTTTTTCAATTAAAATTTTTAAAGCTTCCCTGCTTTTCCTACATCTTGGGTTATGAATTATTTTTAGCATTACTTATTATTTTTATTCATTAAATAAGATTTTATAAAAAAATCTATATTTCCATTTAATATTCCTTGTACATCTGAAGACTCCTCATTAGTTCTAAGATCCTTAACTAATTTATAGGGGTGTAAAACATAATTTCGTATTTGAGATCCCCACTCAATTTTTTTTTTGCTTGATTCCACTTCATTTTTTTTTGCATTCAATTTTTCCATTTCAATTAAATATAATCTTGATTTTAATAGAGCCATCGCCTTCTTTTTATTATCTAATTGAGAAGCTGATTCTGAATTTTCAACTATTATTCCTGTTGGCATATGCCTTAACCTTACAGCAGTTTCTATTTTATTTACTGCTTGTCCACCAGGACCACCCGATCTAAACGTTTCCCATTCAATTTCAGATGGATTAATTGTAATTTCAATTTCATCTTCTACTAAAGGATAGACAAAAACTGAAGCGAAAGAAGTATGACGTCTAGAATTAGAATCATAAGGAGATATTCTTACTAATCTATGAACTCCACTCTCACCCTTTAAATAACCATAACAATAATCACCTGTTATTTCTAAAGTAACAGATTTAATACCAGCTGTATCTCCGCTTTGATAATTTATTTCCTTAATATTATAATTATTTTTTTCTGCCCACATCATGTACATTCTCATCAACATTTCTGCCCAATCTTGACTTTCAGTTCCTCCAGCACCTGGATTGATGTTTAAAATTGCTGTAGAGTTATCTTGAGGCTCGTTTAACATAGTTTTAAATTCTAAATCTGAAATTAAATTTTCTGTATTTTTAAAAAAGTCAATTATTTCAGTTTCTTCTATTTCTTTATTTAAAAAAAAATTATGCATGACTTCTAAATCATCTACTGAAGTCTTACATTCTTTAAAACTTTTTATTTTTTTTTCTAAAAACTTAATTTCTCTCATTAGTTTTTCAGCTTTTTTAGGTTCACTCCAGAAAGTTGAATCTTGAGAAATTAAATGTTTTTTATTTAATTCTTTAGTTTCTTTATCAATATCTAATACTTTTTCTAAATTAGAAATTCTAGCTTTCATTTCATTTATTTGATCCTTATTAAACATTAAGATATTTATTAATTAAAAAATTATTTTAACAGAATTTAGTAATAAAAACCCAAATTTGCACTTATGTTTGAAAATAACAACCGTAGATTATTACTTTTATTCTCATCCCACATTATTTCTGGTATTTCTTCAGGAGTTAGTATGATAGCTATCCCATGGTATTTTACAAATACTTTGAACTCAAACTCTATGTTTTCTTTCTTATTTGGAGTAGTTACTTTTTTAGGTCTTTTTTGGGGACTTTACTCAGGGACAATAATTGATAGATATTGTAGGAAAAATATTTTGGAAAAATTAAATTTCTATACTGGCTCAGTTATTTTCATTATTTCATCATGTATTATTTTATTTTCATTCAATAATTCATTACCAATATTGATTGGCTTAGTTTTTTCAGCCACATGTTTTTATTATATAATTTATTATCCCACACTATATGCATTTTCTCAAGAAATAAGTGAGAAAAAAAATTACGTAAAAATTAATTCTTATATAGAAATTGTAGGCCAATCAACAACTGTTGCTGCGGGTGGTCTAGCTGCTATACTTTTATCTGGAATTGATTTTGGTTTTATAAAAATAGAACCTTTGGCCATTGAAAAAATTTTAATTATTGATAGTATAACTTATTTAATTGCATCATATATTATAAGTAAAATTAAATTTAACTCATATATAAAAAGAAAAAATCAAGAATCTATATATAACAGGTTAAAGGTTGGTGTTAACTTTCTTAAAGAAAGACCTCTAATACTAATTTATGGTGTATGTTCTCATATTATATTTGCTTTTATACTAACTGAACTATTTACTTTGTTACCACTTTTAATAAAAAACTTTTTTCAAAAAGGAGCATATGTATTTGCAATGACTGATGTTTGCTATGCAATTGGAGCTTTAATTTCTGGATTTTTTGTTCATATTTGGTTAAGACGATTCAACAAAATACTACTAACTATAGTATTAATATTACTCACTAGCATATCAATTTTAATAATGATTAGTAATAAATTTCTTTTTTCTTTATTTTTTATTTCAATTTTTTTAGGCGTTTCCAATTCAGGGGTAAGAATTTTAAGAAATTCATTCTTATTTGATAACGTTCCAAATAAAAAAATAGGTCGAGTAATAAGTATTTTTGTTAGCATCAATACTGTAATTAGAATGATACTGATTTTTATATTCTCTATTTATTTTTTCTCAGAAAACGAAAACGTAATTTACGGTTACATTTTGTGCTCTGTTCTTTTATTGATTTTCTCAATACCAATAATTTATATTTATAAAAAACTAAAAAGTAATTGTATTATTTGAAGGGTCAAAAAAAGTATATTGTAAAAATTTATATGAATTATTAGATCTAAGATGTAGTCTTAATCTATGCTGAAAATACCATTTAGTTCTTAATGACGGAAAACCTGCCTTCAAAAAAGTAATTACAAATGGGTGGGCACAAAGTACAATATGATGAATTCCTTTTTTAGATAATTTTTTTCTTTTTGAAGCTAACATTAAATACTTCTCTTTAATTTCATCAATTATCAAAATTGGAGCTTCAATATACTTGTAGTCCAACTTTTCATCAGTCTGTATTTGCATAACAGGCCTAACCCTTTGCCTAGTAATTTCAACAATTCCAAATTTACTAGGTGGCAAAATTTTATGTTTTGCTCTATCTTCTTTCATAAATTCAATTAAGGCAGTTGTTAATTTTTTCCTGTTTGAAGCTAAATTCATATCAATAAAATCAACAGCAATGATACCACCCATATCTCTTAATCTTAATTGTCTGGCAATTTCTTCAGCGGCCTGTAGGTTTACTTGAAATGCATTTTCTTCTTGTGAAGTTTCTTTAACATACCTATTTCCACTATTGACATCAATTACATGCATTGCTTCAGTATGTTCAATAATTAAATATGAACCTTTCTTCATAGATACTGCTTTACCAAATGAACTTTTAATTTGTTTTTCAATGTGAAATCTATCAAAGATAGGCTGCGAGCCATTATATCTACTCAAAATTTTTTCTTTAGAAGGAATATTATTTTTTAAATACATCTTTAACTCATCATATAAATTAATATCATCAACAATAATTTTATTGAAAGTATCATTTAATATATCCCTTAATATTGAAGACAACTTACTTATTCCACCAAATATCTTTGTACCTGGTTCAGCATTTCTTAATTTACTATGTATAACTTTCCACTGGTTGATTAAAGCAGTAAGGTCTGCATCTAGCTCGGCTACTTTTTTACCTTCAGCAACTGTTCTTACGATCATACCAAAATTTTTTGGAATAATACTTTTAATTAATTTTTTTAACCTGTCTTTTTCTGCTTGCGACTTAATTTTTTGAGAAATTGAGATTCTATTTGAAAATGGCATTAAAACTACATATCTACCTGCTAATGATATTTCAGAAACAATTCTTGGCCCCTTAGTTGATATGGGTTCTTTAGATACTTGCACAAGAATATTCTCTTTCTTTTTTAAAACATCATCGATAGCTCCATCTTTATTTATATTGGGTAAATTTTTAGTGCCAGTAAGAGTCCACTTTGATGCTTTTGCTGACATAGTTTGTTTCACAAAATAAGCAAGTGAATTGTATTGTGGGCCTAAATCATGGTAGTGCAGAAAGCCATCTTTTTCATATCCAACGTTTACAAACGCCGCATTTAGTTGAGGAGATGTTTTCTTAACTTGACCCAAATAAATATCTCCAATTGAGAAGCTGTCTTCTGGTAAAATTTTATGTAATTCCACCAATCTCCCACTCTTCAATAAAGCAACATCTATATTATCTTTGTTATTTCTAACTATTAATTCACTAGCCAAACCACAATTTCTTTTTTCCTAGAAATGGCAATGGACACAGGATTATTTCTTTTTCTTATGTCTATTCTTTCTTAAACGTTTTTTTCGTTTATGAGTTGAAATCTTATGTCTTTTTCTTTTCGAGCCACTAGGCATATATCTACAAATTTATTTAATATTAGTATTATGCATAACTTTTTTAACAAAACTTTTGGAGGGCTTAAAAAAAGGGGCAAAATGTTCAGGAATTATTATTGTTGTATTATTAGAAATATTTCTAGCTGTTTTTTTTGCTCTTTTTTTTGGACCAAAACTACCAAATCCTCTCAAGTAAATTGTTTCACCTTCAGCAACTAAATCTTTTACATTTATCATCATAGACTCCAAAACAGCTGTTACATCTTGCCTTTCTATGCCCGTTTTATGTGAAATTTTTTTTATTAAATCTAGTTTTGTCAATTCGTTAATTTTTTGGGAGCAAATATACTATTTTTAATAATATATTATAAAATTAGATGCAATAAAAAAATGATTAGCGAATTAATTCTTAAATGGTATAAAAAAAATAAAAGAGATTTAATTTGGAGAAAGACTAAAAATCCGTATAAAATTTGGGTTTCAGAAATTATACTTCAGCAAACAAAAATTTCAGTCGGTTCTAAATATTATTTAAGTTTTATAAAAAAATTTCCAAATCTTGAATCATTATCCAAAGGTTCGGAAAAAGAAATTCTAAAAATTTGGGAAGGACTTGGATATTATTCAAGAGCAATTAATATGCTAAAAACAGCAAAAACACTAGTTAAAAATAAAAAAAAATTTCCCTCTAATTACGAGTCACTAATTAAACTAAAAGGGGTTGGTGATTACACAGCATCTGCCATTAGCTCAATATGTAAAAATGAAAAAAAAGCAGTTCTTGATGGAAATGTTTTTAGAGTTATTAGCAGAGTTTTTAATATTTCTGCACCAATAAATACAGTTGCTGGAAAAAAAATATTTCAAAAATTAACATTTAAACTTTTACCTGACAATCAAGTTGGTGATTATAATCAAGGACTTATGGATTTTGGATCTTTACATTGTACAATTAGAAAACCTAAATGCAAATCATGTCCTTTGAAAAATTTATGCAAATCTTATAAACTTAACAATATTGAAAATAGGCCAAGAAAAATTAAACGAACCACACCTAAAAAAGAAAGAGTTTATAATTATTTGAAAATAATTATAAATAATAAATTATTGATAAAAAAAAGAAGTAAAAGTGATATATGGAAAAATTTATTCGAGCTTCCTCTTATTGAAGGCAAAGAGATTATTTCCAAAGAATTATTAATAAAATATTTATCGACGTTATTTGACTCAATTAAAATTAATCATTTTCAGCTTGATAAAACAATTAATCACAAATTATCACACCAAAATATGACAATAAACTTTTGGAATATTGGGATTACAGTTCGGAAAGAAAAAAAAAATATTTCACTTCTCAACATTAAACTTAAATCTATTGCTAATTACCCTTTTCCAAAACCAATTTTAAAATATTTAAATGATTATTTAAATACATAATTGTATTTTTTATATTTGCAAGAAGTAAATTCAAATATTTATGGCAGGATCGTTAAATAAAGTAACATTAATTGGAAGGTTAGGTCAAGACCCAGAAGTTAGAGAAGTGGGAACCTCAAAAGTTGCGAACTTTTCAATTGCAACTGACGAATCATATACTGATCGATCTGGAAACAAAGTTGAAAAAACAGAATGGCATAAAATAGTGATGTGGAATAAAGCTGCAGAAAATGCACAAGCATTTCTAAAAAAAGGAAGTTTAGTATATGTTGAAGGAAAAATAGAAACTCGTTCATGGGAAAATGATTCTGGTGAAAAAAGATATACCACAGAAATAAAATCTTTTTCATTCCAAATGCTTGACAACAAAAGTGATCAAAATACTAGAAGCGAATACACCAAAGAAACTACTTATCCTAATAATATTGAAACCCCAAAATTTGATAACAATAACACGCAAAGCTCATTAAATAATGAATATAGTTCCATGGAATCTTCTAACTCAAATGATTCCGTCTCGAAAGCTAAAGATAATGATGAAGAAGACGATTTACCTTTTTAACTAAAACAAAAAAAATTGGACGACCCCTCGATTTATTTTTTAATTATTTTTTGGATAATATTAATTGTTTCTTCAGGACTAATTTCTGCAACAGAAGTGGCTTTTTTTTCTCTTAACCCCTCAGACCTTTCTGATATTAGAAACTCTACAGAAAATAGAAACAAACTAATTATTAAACAACTTAATCATCCAAAATTATTGTTGGCAACAATCTTGATAGCTAATAATATTATAAATATTGCAATAATAATATTAGCAACTTATATCTTTGAAAGTAATTTAATTTATTCTATATCACCTATTTTTTCGGAGATATGGTTTCAAATTATTCTAATTACTTTCATTTTACTTTTATTTGGAGAGGTTCTACCAAAAATTTTTGCAAATAATAAACCTAAATTTGTAGCAATTAAAATGTCAATTTCTTTAAATTTCATTTCAAAAATTGTCTCTCCTCTTTCTTATCTACTAATTAAATTAACTGGTTTTTTAAACAACTCTTTTGATAAATATAAAGAAAACCCATCTATTGAAAATTTATCAAAAGCAGTAAATATTACATCTAATGAAGATGAGATTGAAGAAAATAAATTTCTAGAAGGTATTGTTCAATTTGGAAAAACAGATGTAAAAGAAATCATGAAATCTAGAGTTGATGTTGTGTCAATCGATATATCAACTCAATTTAATGAATTAATTAAAAAAGTTTTGAAATCTGGTTATTCTAGAATACCAATATATGAGGGAAACTTAGATAATATTAAGGGTGTTCTACATATTAAAGATTTACTACCATATATAAACGACCACTCTTTTAATTGGACAAAAGTACTCAGAACTCCATTTTTTGCCCCAGAAACAAAAAAAATAGATGACCTTTTAAAAGAAATTAAAAAAATAAAACAACATTTAGTAATAGTTGTTGATGAGTACGGAGGAACATCTGGAATTGTAACACTTGAAGATATTATTGAAGAAATAATAGGTGAAATAAGTGATGAATTTGACCAAGAAGATGTTATTTATTCTAAATTAGAAACGCATACATATATTTTTCAAGGTAAAGTAGCATTAAAAGATTTTTATAGAATAACTGATTTAAAAAATACAATTTTTGAAGATAGAAAAGGAGACGCTGACACACTAGCCGGCTTTATAATTGAAAACTTTGGAAACATTCCAAAAAAAGGGGAAAAATATTCTTTTAAAAATATTGATTTTATTATTGAAGGTGCAAATAAAACAAGAATAACGTCAATAAAAGTAAAAATTAATGAAAAATAATTTTAGTATTTTTTTAATTACCTTATTAACTGTTTCATTTTATTCATGTAACAAAACGACAAAAATTGTTCCCCATGGTTATTTAAGGATTGATTTTCCTGATAAAATATATGAAAAAATAGTGTTTGATAATTGCGATTTTTCAATTGAAATTCCAAATTACTTAAATGTAAATATGGATTCTAAAAATGAATGTTGGATTACACTAGTTAATAAAAAAAATAATATCAATATTCACCTTTCCTATCATAAGGTTAATAATAATTTAGATTCACTAATTCTGGATTCTCACAACTTAGTTTACGAAGGTCATTATAGAAAAGCTGATGGAATTTGGGAAACATCAAGTCAAAATTCAAACTTTACAATCTATGAATTAAGTGGCGAAGTTGCAACACCAATTCAATTCTATGTTACTGATAAAAAAAATCATTTTTTAAGAGGATCAATGTATCCCAGTACTCTCAAAAGAATCATAAATATAAATCGAGATTCTTTAGCCCCTGTTATTAATTTTTATAAAAAAGACATAGAAAAAATTATTGAATCAATTGAATGGAATTAACTGAATTTAAATTTCAGAAAAAGACTAAATTGAGCTCCAAATAAAACAAAAGCAGAAAACAAATGTACTAATTGAGCGAATCCAGGGAAATTAAAATTTAACATAATTACTCCACTAATAACCAAAATAAGTATGGTAGAAAAAATATAAACTATTTCCGTAGGAATTTCTTTAAATGAATTAAATTTCCCAGCTAAATAAACACACAAATAAATATTTAAAATAAAAACAAAAACTGCAACTAACTGATGGATATTGATTTGACTATTATTTATTTCTAACATCCATATAGATTTATCAGAGGGCAAAGAATCAATAAATTCTCTGACTTGAGTTCCAAAATATATTTGAATTAAAGAAAATAATAAAGTCAAAATAATAAGTTTATTAAAATTATTATTTAAAGATGGTTTATTCTCGACAATAGATTTATCAGCAATATGAATTAGAACAAATAAAATGGAAACAATAATTAGTGCAACAAACATGTGAATTGTTATTTTAAAAGGATCTAAAACTGAGAAGACAACTTCTCCTCCAATCCACGCCTGGACGCCAAACAAAATTAATAATAACAGAGAGCCAAACGTTTGGTAACTATTTAACTTATTAAAGGCTGAATTAAAAAATAATGCTATGACAAAAAGTCCAGCAATTGCACCTATGCACCTATTAATGTACTCAGCCCAAGTATGAAAAACATTAAATTTAGCATAATTGTGTTTTTCAAAAGGTTTCCAGTTATTCTTATCAAAACTTGAAGTTGAAATAAAATTTTTTTTAGCGATCCAAAGCGTGTCATTATGAATTAACATATGATTTGATGTATATTCTTGTCCTGCACTCCATTTTATTTGACTCTCGGATACTGGGGGAATTAATAAACCAAAACATTTTGGCCAATCAGGACAACCCATGCCTGAACCTGTCATTCTAACAAAACCTCCAGCTAAGACGATTAGGTATGTAAATAATAAGGCTAACTTGGCTATTCTTATAAAAAGCCTAGAAGATGTCATGAAACCTAGTTACTTTTTTGATGCACAACATGCTTTTGTGCAACCACTATGACCTGGGGTCATTTGTGAAATCGAAGTGTTCTTTTTACTAGAACCTCCACTACAGCAACCTTTAGATTTATTATCACAAGAAGCAACTTTTTTGCCTGTTTTTTGACAACAAGATTTTCCTTTGCTACATGATTTGTTCCCAGATTTAAGGATATTTTGGTTGGTAACATTATTAATTATTGAAGCTTTATAAGCTCCTCCCTTTAAATTATTAATTTGAGAGATTATATTAGACTCTGATGTTCTTTTCTTTAAAATAATTTCTCCTTCTGCTTTATTAAAATCAATACTAGCCTCAACAACTCCTTTCATTTTTTCCAATTCACTCTCAATAAACATAGCACAACCAGCTTGACACATCATTCCATCAATTTTAACATTAACAGTGTTCTTTTGTGAAAAAACACTAGCCGAAAACGTAACGAAAAGTACTAGAGCTGAACTTAAAAAACCTATTCTTGTAATCATAATTAAATATATTATCGTTAATAATAATTGACAAATTTAATAAATCTATCAAACACAAATATAAACAATCTAAATGTATGAAACACTTATTTTAGCGTAAATAATACCATGACATTTACATTATTATTAATAAAAAATTATATTTGCCAAGTAATAATTCAGATATGTCTTCAATTTTTTTAAAACCTGATACCATTGGTTCTTTAGCAAGTTCACTTTGTCTTATTCATTGTATTGTTACACCATTTATTTTTATTACACAGGCTTGCACAATGTCTTGTTGCGCTGATGCACCAATTTGGTGGCAATCAATTGATTATATTTTTTTAATTATATCATTTTTTGCAATTTATAGATCGACGCAAACATCAACTAAATTGGAAATAAAGACAGCTTTGTGGCTAACATGGATTGTTTTTTTCATTTTAATTTTAAATAAACAAATACAAATATTTTATATAAGTAACAATTTTACTTATGCTTCAGGCATTCTTCTAGCTATTCTTCATTTGTATAATTTGAAATATTGTCAGTGCTCTGACAAAGATTGTTGTGTAACAAAATAACTTTTTCTTCCTATCTATTTTATTTTAATTTCTAAATAAAACTTAGGTGTTAAAAAAAATTGGATAAATACATTCTTTTATTATATTTGCAAACCAAAATTAAAAAAATGAAAGCGATAGTTGAAATAGGAGGAAAACAATTAAAAGTTGAAAAAGGTCAAACTTTTTTAGTGAACCGTCTAGAAAAAGAAAGTGGGAAAAAAATCACTTTTGACAAAGTTTTTCTTATTGAAGATAAGGGGAAAACAACTGTAGGAACACCTTTAATTGATAAGGTTTCTGTTTCAGCTTCTATAATTGATCATTTAAAAGGTGACAAAGTCATTGTCTTCAAAAAGAAAAGAAGAAAGGGTTATAAAGTTAAAAATGGACACAGACAATACTTAACTAAAATAAAAATTGACAACATTTCTTTAAAAAAATCTACTGCAAAAAAAACAGTAATTAAAGAAGAGAAAAAATAACTAATCATGGCGCATAAAAAAGGAGCAGGTAGTTCTAAAAACGGAAGAGAATCACATTCAAAACGACTTGGAGTGAAAATTTTTGGAGGACAAAAAGTTGTTGCAGGTAATATAATTGTTCGACAAAGAGGAACAGTGCACAATCCTGACAACAATGTTGGAATGGGAAAAGACCATACTTTATTTGCTCTAACTGATGGCGTTGTACAGTTTAAAAAGAAAAGAAACAACAAATCATATGTTTCTGTTATAAACAACTAGTATATTTATACTATTAAATATACCCTATTTCTTTAAATAATCTTTTAACTTTATATTTCTTATACTTTAATGCTATGCTTCAAACTAGTAACATAAAAAAAGATGCACAAAAAATAATTTCAAGTTTAAAGAAAAAAAATTTTGAAGCCGAAATTATAATTAAGAAAATCATAAAATCTGATGATTTTCGTATTGAAATTCAAAAAGAATTAAATTCGCTGCAAAGCCAAATGAACTCTTTGTCTAAAGAAATTGGCATTTACTTTTCAAAAGGAAATAAAGAAGAAGCAGAACTGTTAAAAAAAGAAACAAGTAAACTAAAGTTGTTAATTCAAAGAAAAAACGAAGAACAAAAACAAATAACAGCTCAAATTAAAGATTTACTTATTCAAGTTCCTAATATTCCAAATGAAACTGTCCCTGATGGAAATACTGAAGAGGATAATGAAATAATTAAAACTTTTGGAAAAACTCAAAACAAAAACCATATCAATTTACCTCATTGGGAAATCGCAAAAAAATATGATATTATTAATTTTGAAAAAGGAAATATAATTACTGGATCTGGCTTTCCATTATATAAAAATAAAGGTGCGAAACTTCAAAGAGCTTTAATTAATTTTTTTTTAGATTTCAATATCGAACAAGGATACATTGAATATTTACCCCCCCTTCTGGTTAATGAATCTTCCGCATTTGGTACTGGAAATTTTCCTGACAAAGAAGGTCAGATGTATCACATAGAAAAAGATAATTTATTTTTAATTCCTACTGCTGAGGTACCATTAACAAATGTATTTAGAGACGAAATTATTGATTCTAAAAAATTGCCTTTAAAACTAACAGCCTATACGCCATGCTTTAGAAGAGAAGCTGGATCTTATGGAAAAAATGTTAGGGGGTTAAATCGCCTTCATCAATTTGATAAAGTTGAAATTGTTCAACTTTCCCACCCTGACAAATCCTATTATCATTTAGATGAAATGGTAAAACATGTCTCTAATATTCTTGAAAAATTAGAATTACCTTTTAGATTAGTTAAATTATGTGGTGGTGACTTAAGTTTTTCTTCATCTTTAACATTTGATTTTGAGGTATTTTCTTGCGCTCAAAAAAAGTGGCTTGAAGTTAGTTCTGTTTCAAATTTTGAATCTTTTCAAGCAACAAGATCTAATATAAAATTTAGAGATGGTTCTAACTTAGATTATTGTCACACGCTTAACGGAAGCGCTTTAGCTCTCCCAAGAATAATGGCAGCTATTTTAGAAAATAATCAAACTGAAAATGGTATCAGTATACCTAAAGCTCTTCATAATTATACAGGTTTTAAACAAATATCATAAATAGATATGCTAAAACATTTTTATTTATTATCCTTTTTCTTTGTTTTCAATTTAAATCTTAAAGCTCAGAATTTAGACGATGATTTAACAAAGGCAAATGGATTATACAATGAAAAAAATTATTCAGAGGCAGTTTTAATATATGAAAGATTATATAAAAAAAAATCTTCCAGAGTCTATAATTCTTATTTAGATTGTTTAATTAAATTATCAAAAATTGACTCTGCAATTAAATTAGTAAAAAATTACTATAAGAGATTTGGAAAGAACCCTAGCATATTAATAGATCTTGGTGAATTATATATTTTACAAGGTAATGAAGACTTAGCAAAAAATGAATTTGACAAAGTAATAGACGAAATTCAAAAAAAACCTAACTTCATCGCTTCCAGTGCCTCTAAATTTTACAAGAAAAATATGTACGATTTTGCGCTTAAGGCTTACAAACTAGCCAAAGAAAATAACCCTAATAAAAATTATTCATTTCAAATTTCAAATATATATTCTCAAATGGGACAGATTGAAAATATGTATAAAGAATTATTAGAACTTTTAATTACTTCTCCCTCATATTTACAAACTTGTAAAGTTAGATTAAGCAGAACAATCAACGATAACCCAAACAATGAAAATAATATTTTATTGAAAAAAAATGTCATACGTAAAATTCAAAAAAATGAAAACGAGGAGTTAAACGATTTGTTAGTTTGGATATATTTACAAGAAAAAAATTTTTCTGATGCTTTATCAAGACTTATATCACTTGACAAAAGATTTGAATTTTACGATCACAAAATATTTGAACTTGGCGAAATTGCAAAATCTAATAAAGAATTAAAAATCGCTGAAGAAGCATTTAACTATCTATCGAAAAATAAAAAATATGGTATTTACTATGAAGAAAGTATTATTGAGTTACTAAATATTAAGTATGAAAAATTCAAAAAATCAACCGTAAAAACCAATAATGAAATAAAAGAAATTATTTCAGAATACGAAAAAGTGATTAATCTATTGGGAGAAAATAATGAAACTATATTGCCAATTATAGATATGTCACATATTATTTCATTTTATGAAAATGATAAGCAAAAAGCTAAAAATATATTACTTCCGCTAATTGAAAATAAAAATATTTCAAGTAAAAATATTGCTTATATAAAGTTAAAACTTGGAGACATCTTTCTTTCAGAAGGTGAAAAGTGGGATGCAATTTTATTTTATTCTCAAGTAGAAAAAGAATTTAAAAATGACATAATTGGACAAGAAGCAAAATTAAAAAAAATAAAAGTTGACTATTACAACGGTGATTTCAACTGGGCTCAAGCTCAACTTGATGTTTTAAAAAAGTCTACATCAAAATTAGTCTCGAATAACTCTATTGAGTTATCATTATTAATCACTGACAACTTAAATTTAGATACAACAACAACTGCTTTGAAAATGTTTGCACAAGCAGACCTGCTCATATATCAAAATAATTTAGACGAAGCAATTAATTTATTAAATCAAATCGAATTGAAATTCCCTGATCACAGCCTAATTGATGAAATACTTTTTAAAAAAGCTTTAATAAATATAGAAGTTAAAAAATTTAAAGAAGCACTATTATTTCTTGACAAAATATGCCAACGTTACGGAATTAACTCAATTTTTTATGATGACGCTTTATTTAAACAAGGTGATATTTTAGAAACAATTTATATGGATGAAGAAAAAGCTAAAGATAAATATGAAAAAATATTACTGGAACAACCAGGAAGTATATTTTTGGCAGAAGCTAGAAAAAGATATAGAAAATTAAGAAAAAAATAAATGATTGTATACAAAGTAATTATTCAAATTGAAAAAAAAATTGAGAAAGACTGGTTAAATTGGATGCGTGTAGTACATATTCCTGAAATAATGGGCCTAAATATATTTTACAAAAGCCAACTTTTTAATATTATAAAAAATAAAGAAGAAGAATTTTCTTCTTTCTGTATTGAGTACTATTGTCATTCTGAGGAAGAATACAATATCTACAAGAAAAAATACTCCAAAAATTTACAAATTAAACATGCAGAAAAATTTAAAGGAAAATTTAATGGCAAAAGATTAATTTTATCTTTGAGGAATGAATTCACAGCTAAAATTTAATTTTAAAAAAAAATATGGTCAACATTTTTTAAATAATGAAGACGTAGCAATAAATATCATTAAATTTTTAGATTTTAAAACATACAAGCAAGTTATTGAGGTAGGCCCAGGCACTGGAGTTTTAACAAAACATATTGTAAAAAAATGTAAACCAGTATTAATTGAAATTGATGAAGAAGCCATTGAGTTTCTAAATAAAAATATTTCTAATATTCAAAAAATTGTCTCTGGAGATTTTTTAAAACTAAATCTTAAAGATTATTTAAAAAGACCTACTTTAGTAATTGGAAACTTTCCATATAATATTTCTACTCAAATACTATTTAAAATTTTAAAACATAAGAATGATATTGTAACAATAGTTGGTATGTTTCAAAAAGAAGTGGCCGAGAGAATTTGTAGCAAACCGAATAGTAAAAAATATGGAATTATCTCGGTACTTATTCAAGCTTATTATAATTGTGGTATTATTTTAAATGTTACTAGTAAAAACTTCACACCACCACCTAAAGTTGAATCGTCAGTAGTAGAATTCAAAAGAAACAAGACAAAGAAACTAAATTGTAATGAAGAAATTTTTTTTAAAGTTGTTAAACTAAGTTTCAATCAAAGAAGAAAAAAAATAAAAAACTCATTAAAACTATTTTCATTTCAAAAGGATAGAAATATAATCGAATTACTTGAAAAAAGAGCAGAACAACTAAACGTAATTGACTTTATTAATTTAACCAATAAAATAATTTAATAATGAATTTTAAATTAACCAATGAATTTATACATCAAGTTCAAGATTTAATTCATAAAAAAAGTGATACTAAAATAAAATCCAAGCTATCAGGTTTTTTTCCACAAGACATTGCTGAAATTATTTCAGCACTTAGCATAAAGGACGCAAAATACTTATTCGAATTACTTAAAGAAAACTCTGCAGAAATATTAGTTGAATTAGATGATAATTTAAAGGAAGAAATTCTTTCAAGTTTATCTACGAAAAAAATAGCAAAAAATTTAATTGAAAACTTAGAAACTGACGATGCTGCTGATGTTATTCAAGAATTTTCTGAACCTATCAAAAAAGAAATTTTATCTCAAATTAACAATCAAGAACATGCAGACGATATAGAAGATCTTCTTACTTATTCAGAAGATTCAGCTGGAGCATTAATGGGAAAAGAATTAATTAAAGTTAATAAAAACTGGAGTGTAATAAGATGTTTAGGTGAAATGAGAAAACAAGCACAAAATATTGAAAAAGTATATACAATATATGTGGTTGATAAATCAAATAAGTTAGTTGGGACAGTTTCATTAAAAAAATTACTAATAAGTTCTGAAAAAACTTTCATAGAAAAAATATATGATAAAAATATTATTTCTGTTTCTACAAATAAAAAAGATGAAGAAGTAGCTGTAATTATGAATAAATATGACCTTATTGTTTTACCTGTTGTAAATGAAAAAGGTGAGTTAGTTGGAAGAATTACTATTGATGATGTAGTTGACGTGATTAAAGAAGAGGCTGAAAAAGATTACCAAATGGCATCAGGAATTTCTAAAAATATTGAATCTAGTGATACAATTTTAGATTTGACAAAAGCAAGAATCCCGTGGCTTTTAATAGGACTAATAGGAGGTATAATTGGCGCAAAAATTATTCACATTTTTTTAGAACCTAAAGATTCTATTCAACTAGCATTTATTCCACTAATCGCTGCAATGGCTGGAAATATAGGGGTTCAATCAGCTGCAATAGTAGTTCAAGATATTGCTAGTAATAATTTAATAGTTAGATGGAAAAATAAATTTATTAAAGAACTTTCTGTTTCTGCAATTAATGGACTAATTTGTGGGCTTATTGTTTTTATTTTTTGTTATTTCAATTACGGAATAAATGAATTAAATTTTGCTATTACATTATCCTCATCTCTTATTATTGTAATGATATATGCAGCACTATTTGGAACTTTTACTCCTTTAATTTTAAATAAGATTAAGATTGACCCAGCTTTAGCTACTGGTCCATTTATTACAACTATGAATGATGTAATTGGTTTGTTAATTTATTTTTTGATTTCTGAATATATGTTATTATGAAAAAGGTACTTATAGTTGACAAGATCCACTCGGATTTAAAAAATAATTTAACTAAAGAAGGTATTATTTGTAAGGAAAAAACTTCTGAATCAAAAGATAAAATTCTAAAATCAATTCATAAATTCGATGGTTTAATTATAAGGAGCAGATTTAAACTTGATAAATACTTTATAAATAAAGCTTCTAATTTAAAGTTTATAGCACGATTTGGATCAGGAATGGAAAATATAGATTTAATTGAAGCAAAAAAAAATCAAATAAAATGTATTAACGCCCCAACAGGAAATAGTAATTCAGTCAGTGAACATACTTTAGGATTATTATTATCTCTTACCAAAAAAATTCAACTTTCAAGTTTAGAGGTCAATAATGGGAAATGGATAAGAGAGCAAAATCGAGGAATTGAAATATCAAATAAAACTATTGGAATAATTGGTTATGGAAATACAGGAACTGCATTTTCAAAAAAACTTTTAGGTTTTGGCTGTAAAGTTTTAGCATACGATAAATACAAAAAAAAAATAAAGAATAAATATGTTAGACAATCTTCAATGAATACAATATTTAAGAATGCTGACATTTTAAGTTTACATATACCATTAACTAAAGAAACAAGATATCTAATTGACCATCAATACTTAAATAAGTTTTCTAAAAATATATTTTTAATTAACACGTCTAGAGGAGAAATTATTAAAACAAGTGATTTAATCAAGAATATTAAAACTGGTAAAGTTATTGGGGCGGGACTCGATGTCTTGGAAAATGAAAATATAAATTTTGAGAATTTAAATAGTGACAATAATGATAGCTTAAATTTTCTAAAGAAATCACCTAATGTAATTCTTACCCCTCATATTGCCGGATGGAGTCACGAATCAAATATTTTAATGAGCAAAATTTTAACAAAAAAAATATTATCTCTTTTAAAAAGTATTAATTAATTTTAAATAAATATTTAACTATGAAAAAATTAATTCTTTCCCTTACAATTTTTACTCACATTTTTATTTTTTCTCAAAATAATTTAGAAAATTTTTTAAACAGTGTAGTTCAGGAATCTTTACATGATAGTGAAATCTTACTTGAAGGTTATATGTCTCCTCTCGGTGCAGTTTTAGGATCAGGACTAAATGGCGGATGGTATAATACAGCGAAATCTCATTCTCTAGGTGGATTTGACATCACAGCTGGTTTACATATTATTTCTATTCCTAATAGCGCTGAAACATTTAATCCTTCAAATGACTTTAACCAATTTCAAATTCAAGGTAATCAAAATATACCTACATTTGTTGGCCCTGAAAATACTAACTCTCAAATTATTGTACCTGGAAATGAAAGTTTTGCAGCACCTGTAGGAACTGACCTTCCTGCTATTCCAGTTCCTTATTTTCAAGGAAGTATAGGAGGTCCAAAAAATACAGACATTCTTTTCAGATTATCGCCATTCAAATTGGATTTTGGTAATATGAAATTTGGCTATTGGGGAGTTGGTTTTAAACATGACTTACTTCAGTGGATTCCTGTAGCTAATAAAATTCCTGTTGACTTATCTTATTTAATCTCATACTCAAAATTAACAAGTACTTTTAACTTTTACGGAGACAAAAATTTAGATTTTAAAGTTCGTGGTCTAAATCAGTATTTGTGTTTAAGTAAAAAATTAAGTTTTATTACTTTATATTCAGGAGTTGGTTATCATTTTTCTAATAGTCGTCTTCAACTAAACGGGGATTTTGTTCTTGATCCAAATGGAGAAGAGGTTACAATTTCCAATCCATTTGATTTTAATTTTGGCGGAGTAAACGGGTTCAAAACTGATGTTGGTGTTAGAATGAAAATACTTGTTTTTGCTTTACATGCTCAATGGACAAGAGCAGAATATAATATGTTTACTTTTGGGATTGGATTAAGTACTGACGGCTTATATTAGTTAATAGTATGATTAGTTTAAATACATTTTTCAAAAATAAAAATTTAGTTGAAAGTTCACTTTTTAAAATTATTGACAACATCTGCAATGGAGCCAAAATAGTGAATGAAGTTTTATTAAATGGCAACCCTGAAAATTTTGAATCAGAAAATATTAAGAATATTCAAAATGAAGATGTTCAAAAACTAGATTTAATTGCAAACAATATTTTTCAAGAAAATTTTAAAAGTAATCATGAAATACATGGAATATTATCTGAAGAAAATGAAAAAATTATTGAAGGTAACCCTCTTGGTAAATATTTAATTGCTATGGACCCTCTTGATGGCTCATCAAATATAAGCGTTAATATTCCGGTGGGTAGTATTTTTTCAATTTTTCAAAAAAAAAATATGTCAGTTGACCTTTGTGAAAATGACTTTTTAATAAAAGGAAAAGAGCAAGAATGTGCTGCTTATATATTATATGGAACTTCAACAATTTTAATTTTAGCATTCAACAATGAAGTAAACGGATTTACTTTGAATTTAAATAAAAATGATTTTTTTCTAACATTTCCTGACATACAAATTCCTGAAGAAGGAAATATTTTTTCAATTAACGAAGGAAATATAAGGTCTATAAATACAGAAATATATAATTATGTCGAACATTGTAAAGAACTTAACTCAGATGGAAAAAGAACTCACACGGGTAGATTTATTGGTTCTTTAGTAGCTGATTTTCACAGAAATATGATGAAAGGTGGTATCTTTATTTATCCAAAAACTTCAGACAAACCAAATGGTCAATTAAGGCTAATATATGAATGTAATCCAATCGCATTAATAGCAAAATATGCAGGTTCAAAAAGTTCTGACGGAAAAACTTCTATTCTTGAAAAAAAACCTAAATCAATTCACGAAAGGACTTCTTTTATTACAGGATCAACTAAAATGGTTGACAAACTTTTGAGTTTTTACAAAAATGAATAAAGAAGATTTATTAAAGATATATACTTCCTCCTCTTTAATTCAAAACTTATCATTTAATTCAGAAGAAATTAAGAACATAAATGGATTGTCTGGTTCGCAACTTTCATTTATTTCATCTTCATTATATTTAAATAAACAAGTTGACTTTTTTTATATTTTTCAGAAAAAAGAATCAGCACTATTATTTAAAAACGATTTTGAAAATTTATCCAATGAAAAAACTTTATTTTTTTCAAATAGTAACCAAATTTCTAATAAAGAAATTTCTCAAAACACTAAGTCAATTCATCTTATAAATGAAGAAAAAAGAAATATTTTAGTAAGCTATAAAGAAGCAATAAGTAAAAAAATTCCAAATTACTTAAACTTTCAAAACAAAGTACTTCAACTAAAAGTTGATGACCAAATAAATACTAATATAATCACAGAAAAATTATACGAAAATGATTTTGAAAATGTAGAGTTTGTAACTAAACCAGGTGAATTTTCAATACGAGGGTATATTATTGACGTATTCTCGTTTTCCGATGAGAAACCATGTAGAATTGTTTTATCTGATGATACAATAGAAATGATAACTATTTTTGAACCTGAAACACAATTATCAATAAATAAAATTGAAAAAATTACAATTTCTCCTGATGTTGAAAATGTAAATTTAATGGACTCAGACTCATATATTTTCTCTCATTTAAAAAAAAACACAATCATTTGGATAGAAGATAAAAATAAAATGATTAGTGAATTTGAAAAAAATATACAATTAAAAATTAAAGATTTCAATTCAATTAATTTCACAGAATCAAGGAAAAATAAACTTAAAAATCAAATTATTTTTAAATCAACTGAACAACCATCATTTAACAAAGATTTATACTTACTTGAAGAAAATATTTTAAAGAATAAATCTTTAGGAATTCAAACAATAATTACCACAAATTCCGATTTGCAAAAAAAAAGATTTAATAACATCTTTAATAAATTAAAAATAAAAGAAGATTACCACTGTTGTAATATTAATTTGAGTAAAGGTTTTATAGATTTTGATTTAAATATAGCTATATATACTGATCACGAAATTTTTAAAAGATTTTATAAAAAAAATAATACATCTTATTTTAAAAAAACAGACACTTTAACCCTTAAACAATTAACCCAATTAAAAAGAGGAGATTTTGTCACTCATTATGATCATGGAGTTGGTATTTTTGACGGACTTCATACAATAGAAAAAAATAATGCAAAGCAAGATGTATTAAAAATAAAATATAAAAACGAAGGTGTTCTATATGTAAGCATTCATTCTATTCAAAAAGTTTCAAAATATAAATCTAAAAGTGATGAAAAAAATCCTAAAATAAATCAGCTAGGAAAACCTGCTTGGAAATTACTTAAACAAAAAGTTAAAAAAAGAATAAAAACACTAGCGTTTGATTTAGTTAAACTTTACGCAGTTAGAAAAAGTACAGAGGGATTTTCATTTTCAAAGGATTCATATCTTCAAAACGAGCTAGAATCATCATTTTTATTTGAAGACACTAAAGATCAGGCTGAAGCAACTAAGTTAATTAAGCTAGATATGGAAAAAAATTATCCAATGGATAGATTAATTTGTGGAGACGTTGGATTTGGAAAAACTGAAATAGCTATAAGAGCAGCTTTTAAAGCTGTAGCAGATAGTAAGCAAGTAGCTATTTTAGTACCAACAACTGTTTTAGCTTTACAACACTTTAAAACTATTTCTGAAAGATTAAAAAACTTTCCATGTAATATTGATTATTTAAATAGATTTAAAACAAAGAAAGAAATAACAAAATCTTTAAATAATTTAAAATCAGGATATACCGATATTATTATTGGAACTCATAGATTAGTAAGTGAAGACGTTTATTTTAACAATCTTGGATTATTTATTATAGACGAAGAACAAAAATTTGGTGTTGGAACTAAAGAAAAAATCAGGAGCCTTAAAGAAACTATTGATACCTTAACTTTAAGCGCAACTCCAATACCAAGAACTCTTCAATTATCATTAATGGGGGCTAGAGATTTTTCTATTTTAGCAACTCCTCCAAAAAATCGAAATCCAATTGAAACTGAGATAATTAATTTTGATATAAAAAAAATATGTAATAAAATTCAACATGAAATAAGTAGAGGAGGGCAAGTTTTTTTCATACATAATAGAATTGAAAATATTGAAGAAATTGAATTTATAATTAAACAACTTCTTCCAGAATTAAAAATTAAAATTGGTCACGGAAAAATGAAAGGCAACCATTTAGAAAAAGTTATTTTAGATTTTATTAATGGTAAATTTGATGTTCTTCTATCAACAACAATTGTTGGAAACGGAGTTGATATTCCAAATGCAAATACTATAATTATAAATAATGCTCATCAATTTGGATTAAGCGACTTGCATCAAATTAGAGGGAGAGTTGGTAGATCTAATCAACAATCTTTTTGTTATCTAATTAGCCCCCCTTTAGATCAATTATCAAAAGACGCATTTGACAGACTAACAGCTGTAGATAAATTTTCTAACCTAGGAGATGGTTTTAATATTGCTATGAAAGATTTAGAAATAAGAGGAGCTGGTGATGTTTTAGGTGCAGAACAATCTGGATTTATTAATGACGTTGGATTTCATACATATCAAAGAATCCTTGAGGATGCCGTTGAAGAATTGAAAATTGAAAATCAAAATAAATTTGATAAAGAATCTAATTTATCTAAAAAAACTGAATGTAAAATCGATACTGATCTAGAATTAATTATTCCCTCTGCTTATATTGAAAATGTAAATGAAAGACTTTACATATACAGTGAAATAAGCAAACTAAATTCACTAGAAAAATTAAATAAAAAAATTGATGAGCTAGTTGATAGATTTGGTAAAACCCCAACTCAATTTAATAATTTAATTAAATCAATAAAATTAAAATGGAAAGCAGAGTCAATAGGCATAAATAAAATGATAATTAAAAATAAATCTTTAATTATTATTATGCCTGAAAGAAAAGACAAAAATTATTACGAATCAAGTTCATTTAAAAAAATATTAGACGCAATAAATACCAATCCTCAATTGTACATAATTAAAGAAAAAAACGATAGATTATACATTTATATTAACAAAAAAATTAGTTCTGTTATTGAGGTAGATGAAATTTTAAGTACTTTTGAATAATGAAATACTTGATTTTATTTTTTCTTATTTTTCATGGAATTTCGCTTTCACAAAACTTTACTTTAAGTGGTTATTTAGAAGATATTGAGACAGGTGAAAGTTTAATTGGTGCGAATATATTAATTGATGAAATTAATATTGGTGGATCAACAAACAATTACGGTTTTTTTTCATTAACTGTTCCAAAGGGAAATTACACAATCATATGTTCATATATTGGATATGAAAATCTAAAAACAACTATAAATCTTAGCACTAATACTTCAAAAAAATTTAAATTGACTCCTGCTTCTTTTCAAATTGATGAGGTGAAACTTTCTTCAAAAAAAGAAGATTATAATATTCAAAGTGCCGAATTAGGTAAAGTAGAATTAGAAGTAAAAAAACTAGATAAATTACCGGTTTTAATGGGAGAAAAAGATATTCTAAAAACAATACAATTACTACCTGGAGTACAATCTGGAAGCGAAGGAAGCTCTGGTTTTTATGTTAGAGGAGGAGGTCCCGATCAAAATTTAATATTACTTGATGAAGGAACAATTTATAATGCCTCTCATTTATTTGGTTTTTTCTCAGTTTTTAACAGCGATGCTATAAATGATATAAATCTTATAAAGGGGAGTATGCCTGCAAATTACGGTGGAAGACTTTCATCAGTACTTGATATAAATATGAAAGATGGAAACAAAAAAAGATTTTCTGGTACTGGTGGTATAGGGTTAATATCGTCTAAATTAACATTAGAAGGACCAATTAAAAAAGATACTTCTTCATTCATTTTATCTGGAAGAAGAACATATATTGATATATTAACAAAGCCATATTTGGAAACAACAGATTATGCTGGTAATGGTTATTATTTTTATGACTTAACTGCTAAATTTAATTACAAATTTTCTGATAAAAATCAAATTTATTTAAGTGGTTATTTTGGAAAAGACGTATTTACTTTTAATAGTCCCGACTGGGGATTTAATATGAATATACCATGGGGAAACTCTACAGGTTCAGTCAGATGGAACCATGTTTTTTCAAATAAATTATTTATGAATACATCATTAATTTTTAGTGATTACAAATTTGAATTTAACGCATCTCAAGATGTCCAAGGAGCCTCTATGTACGAATCGAAATTATATTCTGGAATAAGAGACTGGAATTTAAAACAAGATTTTAATTATTATATAAATCCAAACCATACTTTAAAATTTGGTTTCAATAATACTTACCACATATTTTCCCCTTCTAATTTTGACGCATCCCTAGATTCTATTGATCTTTCTACAAATGATATTAGATATTATGCTCATGAAAGTGCTATTTATATAAATGACGAATTTAATTTTAATGAACGAATTTTGATTAATGGTGGAATCAGATTATCATCTTTCACTCATTATGGTCCATTTGATAGATACTTGAAAGATGGAACAGGAAATCTAAGCTCACTCTCTACTGACTCTACAATAACGTATAATTCATGGGAACCAATTAAAACTTACTATGGTTTTGAACCAAGATTTTCTTCAAGAATATTAATAAATGAACTATCATCTATTAAATTAGGGTTTAATCAAAATTATCAATATATACATCTTACATCTTTATCGGCGTCTTCTTTACCTACAGATGTTTGGATTCCAAGTTCTTCAATAATAAAACCTCTAATTGGTAAACAATACTCTATTGGCTATTACCGAAATTTTAAAGACAATAAATACGAATTATCTCTTGAAGGTTATTATAAAACAATGAAAAATTTAATTGAATATAAAGAAAATTATATACCTGGAACTAGTATTGGCACTGATAATATTGATAACAATTTAGTAAGTGGTAATGGTAAATCATACGGTTTTGAACTTTTCTTTTCTAAAAATATTGGTAATCTAAGTGGTTGGGCTGGATATACTTGGTCAAAAACAACAAGAAAATTTAATGAATTAAACAATGGTTTAGAATTTTATTCTAAGTATGATAGAACTCACGATATTTCATTGGTTGCTAATTATCAAATTAGTAAAAGATTAAATTTTTCAACTGTATTTGTCTATGCTACGGGAAATACATTAACCCTACCTGAAAGTGCTTTTTTAATTGACGGAGATTTAATTATTGAATGGGGTGAGAGAAATTTTCACAGAATGGATCCATACCATAGATTAGATATTGCATTTACTTTAGATGGAAAAGAAAAGAAGAATTTTAAGTCTAGTTGGTCCTTTTCTATTTACAATGTTTACAATAGACAAAATCCTTACTTTATATATTTTGATGTTAATGATGATAATTTTGGACTTACTGCAAAGCAGGTTTCTTTGTTTCCAATTATACCATCAGTATCCTGGAATTTTAAATTTTAATTATGAAAAAAATATTCTTATTTATTTCTATTTTGTTAACAACATGTACAAAAGAAGTTACTTTTGATATTCCAGTCAATACAAATAATATAGTTGTTAATGGATTTATTGAAAAAGGAGAAAATGCGAAAATATTACTAACTAAAAGTATAAATCCATTTAATTTTGATGGTAATATTAATGATATTCTAAGTGATTTTGTAAACGATGCTACAATAATAATTGAAGAAAAAACAGAAAACCAAACAGACACCATTGAGTCAACTCCTATCGAAGCATCTGACACCTGGTATTATAATTATAAAGGAAGTAATATAATAGGACAAGAAGGGAAAATTTATCATTTAAAAATTATATTAAATAATGACACGATAACTTCTAAAACAACTATTCCAACATCGTCTTATATAGAAAATATAGACTGTATATATAGACAAAATGACTCAACATATTGCTATTTTTTGGCCACCTACACTGATCCTGATACTATTGGAAATTGTATCAGTATTTTTTCTAAAACACTAAATTCAGAATACATTATTGATCCACTTGATTTAAACTTTGATGGAAATAATTATAGTGCTCCATTTTACAAAAGAGTATTGGATAATGGAGGTAATTATACTGATGAATATATAAACGGAATTACTTTTACTTTTCCCATTAATAATGGCTCTCCAGATTGGTGGGAAGATTGGGAAAGTTCTGATAATTGGGATGAAAGTGAAGTTGATTCATACAGTGGCCCTACAATTGGATTTTGGAATGTTGACCCAAATCAAAAAACAGTGATAAAAACTTCGTATATGGATATTAATAGTTGGAATTTTTGGGCTTCTATGATTAATAATAATAGTCCTGCAATATTTGGAACTCCTTCAAATGTTCAAAGTAATATTAAAGGTGCAACAGGGGTGTGGTATGGAACATCCTCTGTTTTTGATACAATTATTACCTCGCCACAATAGTTTGGCACGGTATTTGTTTACTATATAGTACAAAATGGGGTATAACTAGTTTAACAACTAACCTCCCGGTGAAATTGTTAAACAATAAAAAAAGCCAAGATTCTCAAATCTTGGCTTTTTTTTATAATTTATGTTTGTAATTTGACCTGTATTTCAGGGGATTTTTTTTCTTATTGAAAAGGCTAGACTCTATACTACCATTAAATAAATTATCTTTAGGATTTTCTAAACTTTCTTTAATAGAAACTAAAAATCCTACGGATTCTTTTCCATCTATAATTCTATGGTCGTAAGAAAGCGCAAGGTACATAATTGGTCTAGCTAAAATTTTACCATCAATAACCATTGGTCTTTCAACAATATTATGCATTCCTAAAATTGCTGATTGAGGAGGGTTAATAATTGGAGTTGAAAGCATTGAACCAAATACACCACCATTTGTAATTGTAAAAGTACCACCCAACATATCATCAATTGATATTTTTCCACTTCTTGCTTTTTCAGCCAACCTAACTATTTCCTTTTCTACTCCAGAAAAATCTAAATCCTCAGCATTTCTAATAACTGGAGCCATCAAACCTTTAGGAGTACTTACAGCAATTGAAATATCTTGGTATTCATAATTAATGATTTCCTCACCATCTATCATTGAATTTACATCCGGAAAATCTTGAAGAGCTTTGACAACAGCTTTTGTAAAAAAAGACATGAAGCCAAGCTTAACTCCATGTTTCTTATAAAATTTCTCTTTATATTTTTTTCTAATATTATTAATTTCAGTCATGTCAACTTCATTAAATGTTGTTAACATGGCTGTTTCATTTTTTACACTAACTAATCTATTTGCTAACTTTCTCCTTAAACTACTTAGTTTTTTTCTAGTAGAATTTCTATTTCCAGGACCACTCCCCATTGCAATAGTAGATTTTAAAACGTCTTGCTTTGTAATTCTGCCATCTTTACCAGTTCCTTTTATATTTTCTAAACCAGATTCTCTAATCATTTTCTTTGCAGCAGGTGATGGCTCATTAACAATATTATTCAAATTTTCTTTTTTGGGTAATATTAATACAGCTTCTTTTAAATCATTTTTTGTTGTTGACTTATTTTGAGGAATTTTGGCTGAATCAATTTTGCATATAATTGAGTTGACGGGAACCATCTCACCCTCATTAACAATTATATGAATCTCTCCCGACTCTTCAGCATTTATTGTTAAAGTAGCTTTGTCAGAATCAATTTCACAAATTTCTTGATCTTTTTCAACATAATCTCCAGACTTAACTAACCAATTAGCTATTTCAACTTCTGTAATGGACTCTCCTGGACTGGGAACTTTAACTTCTATCATATTAATACTTTATTTAATCAAATACCGTTTTTAAAATTAATTCTTGTCGTTTATTAAAAGCTTTAGCTGAACCACTTGCTGGAGATGCGGTTGCTTTTCTCGAAACTAATTTAATATTATATTTTAAATTAAAGTTTTGAGAAATAAAAGACCATGCTCCCATATTTTTTGGCTCTTCTTGTACCCAAATATAGTCTTTTGCTTTATTATATTTTTTTAAAATTAAATCAATTTTTCTCTTTGGGAAAGGATAAAGTTGTTCTAGCCTAATTAAACATACATCTTTATTATTAAGTTCTTCTTTTTTCTTTTTTAAATCATAATAAATTTTTCCGGTCATAAATACAACCTTCCTAATTAAATCTTTATTATTAACTCTTTCATCAATAACTTCTTGAAAATTTGAGTTAGAAAAATCCTCAATTTTAGAAATACATTCGGGATGTCTAAGTAAACTTTTTGGAGAAAATAAAATTAAAGGCTTTTTAAATTTTCTTTTCATTTGCCTCCTAATCATATGAAATACATTAGCAGGAGTTGAACAATTTATAATTTGAATATTATATTGAGCACATAGTTGTAAATATCTCTCCATTCTAGCGCTTGAGTGCTCAGGTCCTTGACCCTCATAGCCATGTGGTAAATAAAGCATTAATCCACTTTGTATATTCCATTTTTCTTCTGCAGAGGAAATATACTGATCAATTATAATTTGAGCCCCATTACTAAAATCTCCAAATTGAGCCTCCCAAATCACTAACTGATTTGGATCAACTAAAGAATATCCGTAATCAAAACCTAAAACAGCATACTCCGATAAAAAAGAATTATAAATTTTAAAAACTCCTTTACATTTTTTTAAATTTTCTAATATATTAATTTGCGTTTCGCTATTAACAGTTTTTACTATGGCGTGGCGATGTGAAAATGTACCTCTTTCTACATCTTGTCCTGAAATTCTAATATTAAAATCTTCTTTTAAAAGAGACGCGTACGCAAGCAACTCGGCAATTCCCCAATCAATTTTATTACTTTCAAGCATTTTTAACCTTTCATCAAATAACTTTACAGTTTTTCTATGAAAATTATGTTCAGATGGCAACGAAAAAATTTCTTTTCCTATCTCTAATATATTTGACTTTTCAACTTTTGTTTCAGTCAATAATAAAAAATCTGTTGCTTTAGCTTTAAGAAAGTTCCTCCACTCATTATCAAAAATAGACTTAATATTTGTTTTTTTATTCTTTCTAGCTATGACTAAACTTTCTTCTAAATCTTGTTTAAAGTCATTTTGAATTTGAAAAGAAAATTCACTATTAATAATGTTATTTGATATTAGATTTTGATTATATATTTGAAATGGATTGGGATGTTTTTCAATAATACTATAAAGTTTTGGTTGTGTAAACCGTGGCTCATCTCCTTCGTTGTGACCATATTTTCTATAACATAGCACATCAATAAAAACATCTTTATGAAATTTTTGCCTGTATTCTACAGCAAAAGTTATCGCATGTATTAATGCCTCAACGTCATCTCCGTTTACATGTAAAACTGGAGAAAGAGTAATTTTTGCAACATCTGTACAGTATGTACTAGATCTTCCATCTAAATAATTGGTGGTAAAACCAACTTGGTTATTAATTACAATATGTAAAGTTCCACCTGTTTTATAACCTTTTAACTGTGACATTTGTGCAAATTCATAAACTACTCCTTGTCCTGAAATTGCTGCGTCACCATGAATAATTACAGGAAAAACTTTATTAAAATTTCCGTCATATTCTTTATCAATTTTTTTCTTACATATACCTGCAGCAACGGCGTTTACGGCCTCTAAATGAGATGGATTAGGAACTAATGTCATTTTCACTCTTTTGTTATTGTGTGTAATCTCTGAACTATATCCCATATGATACTTCACGTCGCCATCAAATTCATCATCAATATATTCAACGCCTTCAAACTCTTTAAATATTTCCTCAAAGGGTTTCCCAAATATATTTGCTAATATGTTTAACCTTCCCCTGTGAGCCATTCCAAAAATAAACTCAGAAACGCCTAAACCTGCACCTACTTGAATAGCATGATGTAAACTTGGAATTAAAGACTCAGCCCCTTCAAGTGAAAATCTTTTTTGCCCAACGTATTTGCGTGCTATAAAGTTCTCAAATGACACTGCTTCATTTAAGTCTTTTAGAATTTCTTTTTTTTGAGTATTATTAAACGAAGCGTGATTATTATTTTTATGTATGAATTTTTTGACCCAATCTATCTCAACTTGATCTCTTATATACATATATTCAACTCCAATAGACTGACAATAAACTAAATTTAAATGGCTGATTATATTTGACAAACTAGAAGGACCTAAGCCTACTTCTCTTCCAGCTTCAAAAACAGTATTTAAATCTTTTTGATCTAAACCATAATTTTTAATTTCTAATTTTGGATTATATTCTCTCCTCTCACGAACAGGGTTAGTTTTTGTAAATAAATGCCCTCTTTTTCTGTAATCATTTATAAGATTTATTACTTGAAACTCCTTAGAAATAGCTTGTGAAACAACAGGTGTTTTAGCATTATAATTTTCAAAACCAAATTGATAACCTTGAAAAAAACTTCTCCATGAAGGTTCTACAGAATCAGGATCTTTTAAAAAAGACTCATAAATTTCTTCAAAAAAAGCACTGTGAGCGGAATTAAAAAAAGAAAACTTATCCATTATTTAATTTTAATTAAAATTACGTTATTTAATTAGTTCTATTTGAAAGTTCATTAATATATTTTGAAAACTCTTCTTTATTTTTTTTTGTGATTGATAATTTACTTATTAAAGATACAATTGATGAGGTTAAAATATTTATTTCATTTAGAGTTTTTTGTTTTATATTATATTTTTTAAAAATTGACTTTACGTATCTTAATTTTTCTGTTGGCCCCGACATCTTTTTATTATAATTAAATAAAAATTCCTTTTTATCTTTATCATTCGCGTGATTTATAAATTCACAGAACAAAAAAGTTTTCTTGTTTTCTAATACATCCTGTCCAATTTTTTTTCCAACTTTCTTGGTGCCAAAAAAATCTAAATAATCATCTTGAATCTGGAAAAGCAATCCTATTTTTAAACCAATATCTTTCATTATTCGTTGATTTTTAAGGTCTCCCCCTGCTAAAGAACAACCCATTTTAAAGCAAAACATAAATAATGCGGCTGTTTTTAATTTAATCATTTCAAAATATTCATCTTTACTAATAATACTTAAACCTTCCATCTGGAGGTCAATTTGTTGCCCTTCACATATTTTTAATGAAGCATCAGTAAATTCATTAATTATTTGATTTTTTTTATTTGAATTTATAGAATTTAATATCCTAAAACATAATATTAACAAAGCATCTCCTGAAAGTATCGCAGTATTTTGATTCCATTTTTTCTGTACAGTTAACTTACCCCTTCTCTTTTCTGCATTATCCATTACATCATCATGAATAAGTGAAAAATTGTGCAAACTTTCTAAGGCTAAAGCAACTTTATTTATTTTTTTTTCTTTTCCGCCAAATATCTTATACGCATAAATTAAGAAAAAAGGACGTATTTGTTTACCTCCTAAATTAAAAATATATGAGATTGGTTTATATAAATCTTCTTGTGGTAATTTTTTGTTTAAAAATTTACTTGTTTCATTAAAATAATTGGATAATAATTTATTTTTTTTCATCAACTAAAGAAATTAAATACTTTCCATATCCACTACTTAATGTTCTTTTCGCCAAGATTTTTAGTTTTTTGGAATTTATGTACCCCATCTTATATGCTGTTTCTTCAATACAGCCCACTTTCAAACCTTGTCTTTTTTCTAAAACTTGAACAAATTGAGAAGCCTGCATCAATGATGAGAATGTTCCTGTATCTAGCCATGCTGTACCTTTATCCATTTTTGTAATTTTTAAAGTATTTGATTTTAAATATTTACCTAACAAATCTGTAATCTCCAACTCACCCCTCGAACTTGGGGTTAAATTTTCAACATTAGATACTACACTTGAATCGAAAATATAAAGACCTGGAATGGCAAAATTTGATTTTGGATTTCTAGGTTTTTCTTCAATCGAAATAACTTCATTTTCTTTATTAAATTCAACAACACCGTATCTTTGCGGGTTCGAAACATGATAAGCAAAAATATGAGCTCCAGAAATATCTTTATTAAAATTAAATAATGTGCTTGGAGAATAAAAAATATTATCTCCTAAAATTAATGTAACATTAGAGTTATTAATAAAATTCTTTCCTATTAAAAAGGCTTCAGCTATTCCATTGGGGTGAGTTTGAGTTAAATAACTAAATTTACAGCCATAATCACTACCGTCTTTCAATAAATTTTTAAATAGATTAATATCTCTTTCTGTTGAAATAATTAAAATTTCTTTTATTCCCATAGAGATTAAAGTCGATATTGGGTAATATATCATAGGCTTATCATAAACAGGTATTAACTGTTTACTAATCGAAAGTGTAAGGGGATATAATCTTGTACCTGCTCCTCCGGCTAAAACAATTCCTTTCATAAACTAAATGATTATACTTTCATCAATTCTTTTTCTTTGATAGAAGATATGTTATTTGCTTTTTCTATAAATTGATTAGTAAAATCTTGTATATTATTTTCTGCATCTTTTAAAATGTCATCAGAAATAGAGCCAGATTTATGAATTTTTTTTAATTCATCATTTCCTTCTTTTCTTGAATTTCTAATCGCAACTCTACAATTTTCGGTTTCTGATTTTACTTGTTTTACTAATTGAATTCTTCTTTCTTCAGTAAGCGCCGGAACATTAATAATTATTTGCTCTCCATTATCTTGAGCATTTAAACCTACATTTGATACATTAATAGCGTTTTTTATATCATTAATTATATCTTTTTCCCAAGGTTGAATTGTTAACGTCCTTGGGTCTGGAGTTGCAATATTACCAACTTGATTAATAGGTGTTTTATTACCATAATAATCTACCATTATTCCATCAAGCATTGATGGGTTTGATCTTCCAGCTCGAATCTTAGACAATTCAATTTCTAAGTGTTTAATTGAAGATGTCATTTTCTCTTTTATCAAATCAAAAACAAAATTAATTTCTTCTGCCATAAATAATTATTTTAAGGTTCTATGAGGGTACCTACCTTTTCTCCTTTTGCTAATTTAGTTAAATTCTCCAAGTCATTAATGTCAAAGACAATTATTGGTAATTTATTTTCTTTACATAAAGTATATGCGGTCATATCCATTACAGATAAATTTTTTTCATAAACTTCATTAATTGACATTTTTTCTATTTTTTTGGCTGACTTATCAGTTTCAGGATCATTAGTATAAACTCCATCAACTCTAGTTCCTTTAGCAATAACATCAGCATTAATTTCTATTGCCCTTAAAGTTGCAGCAGTATCTGTTGTAAAATAGGGGTTACCTGTTCCTGCTACAAAAATTATTACCCTTCCTTTTTCTAAATGCCTAATTGCCCTTCTTCTAATATAAGGCTCAACAATTTTATTAATTTCAATAGCAGAAAGGACTCTAGTTGGAATTCCGTTTTTTTCTAAAGAAGCTTGTAAGGCTAAACCATTAATTACAGTTGCTAACATACCCATATAATCACCTTGGGTACTATCTAAACCTTGTTCCTTAGCATCAATTCCTCTAAAAATATTACCCCCACCAATAACAATTGCTAACTCAATATTTTTTGCTAACAAAGATTGAATCCCCTTAACGTAATGTGATATTTTTAAAGCGGATATACCAAAATTTTTATCTCCAGATAAAGACTCTCCACTTAATTTTAATAATATTCTTTTATAAGACATGTGTTCAGCTAATGGTTCTTAACTGCTTAACCCAAACCTCCTGAATTCTTGGACACTCAAATCAGTGTTTATTTCTTTCAAATATTGTTCAATAGATTTTTTTCCATCTTTAATAAATGCCTGTTTAAGTAAAGTATTTTCCTTAAAAAATTTACCAAGTCTACCTAAAGCAATTTTTTCAATCATTTGTTCAGGCTTACCCTCCTTTCTTGCTGTTTCTTTTGCTATATCTAACTCACGATCTAAAATGTCCTGTGAAATATCTTTATCGCTCAACCCCATTGGATTCATAGCTGCAACTTGCATACACAAATCTTTTCCAACCTGAGAATAATCCTCGTTGGAAATATTTAAGCCAACTATAGAAGCCAATCTGTTACCATGATGAACATAAGAAGATACGTACTCTGACTCTATAAAATCATAAAAACCTATTTCGATTTTTTCTCCAATTACCCCTGTTTTTTCAAGTAGTTTATCAGAAATAGTAGAGTTTTCTAAAATTTGATTTTCTAATTTTTCTTTAGAGTCTACTTTATTTGATATTGCTGTTTTTAAAACTGATTTGGCAAATGCAATAAAATCTTCATTTTTTGCAACAAAGTCTGTTTCACAATTAACAGATACAATTGCACCAAATTTTTTGTCATCTGAAACAGCACTTAAAACAACACCTTCAGTAGCAGATCTATCTGATCTTTTGGAAGCAACTTTTTGTCCTTTTTTTCTAAGAACATCAATAGCCATTTCAAAATCACCTTTTGCCTCAACTAATGCATTTTTGCAATCCATCATTCCTGCACCGGTTTGTTTTCTAAGTTTGTTTACGTCTGAAGCTGTTATTTGAGTCATTTTTATATTTTATTTTTGAGATTCAGATGATAACTTATCATCATCTTTATTAGAATCTTTATTATCACTTTTCATTTTTTCCTTTTTTTCCGCCTGTTCTTTTTGCAGTTTTAAGTCTTTTTCTCTTTCGCTTAAACCTTCTTCAATAGCTTCAAATACGTAAGATAAAATTATATCAATACTTTTAGAGGCATCATCATTAGATGGTATTGGAAAATCTACTAAATCTGGATTAGAATTAGTGTCAACCATTGCAAATGTTTTGATATTTAACTTAGATGCTTCTTGGATTGCTATTTTTTCTCTCAGTATATCAACAACAAAAACAGCTGCTGGAAGTCTATTCATATCAGAAATACTTCCTAAGTACTTATCTAATTTTGACCTATCTCTTTCCATTTGTAACCTTTCTCTTTTTGATAAAGTTTCAATGGTTCCATCTTCTTTCATTCTATCAATTATATCTAGTTTTTTTACAGTTTTTCTGATAGTAACAAAGTTTGTTAACATTCCTCCATACCAACGTTCAGTTATATAAGGCATATTAACTTTCTTTACATACTTCTCTAAAACAAACTTTGATTGCTTCTTTGTAGCAACAAAAAGAATTTTTCTACCTGATTGTGCAATTTTTTTCAGACCTAAAAGAGCTTGATCTAATTTAAATTTAGTTTTATTTAAATCTATAATATGCATCCCATTTTTTTCCATAAAAATATATGGAGACATATTTGGGTGTCTCTTACTGGTCAAGTGCCCAAAATGCACACCAGCTTCTAATAAATGATTTAATTCTACTTTTTTCATATTTTTTATCTTTTAGAAAACTGGAATTTTTTTCTGGCTTTTTTCTGACCAGGTTTTTTTCTCTCAACCATTCTTGAATCCCTTGTTAATAAACTTTGTGCTTTTAATTTTTCTTTGTTATCTGGATTAGACTCTACAAGTGCTCTAGCAATAGCTAGCCTAATAGCCTCAGCTTGTCCAGTTAAACCACCTCCATAAACATTTACTCTAACGTCATATTGACCTTTTTCATCAATAATTGTTTGCGCTTGTTCAATTTTATATCTTAACAAATTAGTTGGAAAATAGTCTTTAAAATCTTTTTTATTAATTGTTATTTTCCCTTTACCCTTTGATAGGTAAACTCTTGCAACTGAAGTTTTTCTTCTTCCTACTTTGTGTATAACGTCCATTATTTATAATTTTTTAAATCAATTAATTTGGGTTTCTGAGCTTCTTTATTATGCTCAGGTCCTGAAAAAACGTGCAAATTCTTTATTATCTTTCTCCCAAGCTTATTTTTTGGTAGCATACCTTTTACAGCATTATTAATAATTAATGTTGCATCTTTTGAAAGTAACTGTTTAGGATTTAAAGTGTACTGTCCACCAGGGTAACCCGTATGTTTAAAATATTTTTTATCATCCCACTTTAAACCCGTTAGTTGAATTTGTTCTGCATTAATTACAATCACATTGTCTCCACAATCAACATGGGGGGTAAAGTTAGTTTTATATTTTCCTCTTATAATTTTTGCAACTTTAGAAGCAAATCTTCCAAGAATTTGATCTTTTGCGTCAATCAACAACCAAGATTTCGAAACAGTAGCTTTATTAGCTGAAATAGTCTTTAAATTCATCACTAAAATTTATAGTCATTAATACAACCTAATTAATAGGGTTTGCAAATGTATAAATTTTTAGACTATAAACAATAATTTTTAAAAAAAATATAATTGACTATTTAATCTATTTTTGAGTTTAATTTGAAATGTTTTATATAACACCAAGTTCTTTACCAACATTTTTAAATGTTTGTAATGCAAAGTTAATTTCATCTAAAGTATGGCCTGCAGATAACTGAACTCTAATTCTTGCTAAATCTTTAGGGACAACTGGGTAGAAGAAACCAACAACATAAATACCTTTTTTCAATAACTCGTGAGCAAATTTTTGAGAAATTTTGGCATCAAAAAGCATGATCGGTACTATTGGGTGAACCCCCTCTTTTATTTGAAATCCGAATTCTTTTATTTTAGTTCTAAAGTACTTTGTATTATGATCTAATTTATGTTTAAAAGAATTATCCTTTTCTATAATTTCGAAAGCTCTGATGCTAGCTCCTACAATTGAGGGTGCAAGAGAATTTGAAAATAAATATGGCCTGGATTTTTGTCTTAACATTTCTATAATTTCTTTTCTACCTGAAGTAAAGCCCCCCATCGCTCCTCCTAAAGCCTTTCCAAGTGTTCCTGTAATTATATCTACTCTGTCCATAACTCCACAATGTTCTGCAGTACCCCTTCCCATTTCTCCAATAAAACCTGTAGCATGACAATCATCAACCATAACTAAGGCATTATATTTATCAGCTAAATCACAAATTAAATCTAATTTAGCAATATACCCATCCATAGAAAAAACTCCATCAGTGACAATTATTCTATACCTGGCATCTGTTGATTTTTTTAGTTGTTTTTCAAGATCTGACATGTCGGAATTTTTGTACCTGTATCTCTTGGCCTTACATAATCTAATTCCATCAATTATTGAAGCGTGATTTAATTCATCTGATATTATTGCATCTTCTGCTGTTAGCAATGGTTCAAAAAGACCTCCGTTAGCATCAAAAGCAGCAGCATATAATATTGTGTCTTCTGTTTGCAAAAATGAAGAAATTTTATCTTCTAATCTCTTGTGTAAATCCTGAGTTCCACAAATAAATCTGACTGATGACATTCCAAATCCATGTGTGTCTAAGGCTGACTTCGCGGCTTCAATAATTTCAGGGTGAGATGAAAGACCTAAATAATTATTTGAGCAAAAATTTAAAACTTTTTTTGACTTAACTGTAATTTTTCCAGATTGCGGTGAGGTTATAATCCTTTCTTCTTTATAAAGCCCATCCTGACTAATTTTTTTTAAAGTTTCTGATAGATGTATTTTAAAATCTCCGAACATTACACAACTCCTTGATCAATCATTGAATCAGCAATTTTGTAAAAAGCTGCAATATTTGCTCCTTTAACATAATCAATAAAGTCTCCTTCCTTTCCATACTTAACACATGAATCATGAATTTGAGACATTATAGATTTTAACTTTTCATCAACTTCTCTTGGAGACCAAGACATTCTCATTGAATTTTGAGACATTTCTAGTGCAGAAGTCGCTACTCCTCCAGCGTTTGAAGCTTTTCCGGGAGCGTATAAAATTTTTGCACTTTGAAAAGTAAGTATAGCTTCTGGAGTACAAGGCATATTAGCTCCTTCGCTAACACAAATACATCCATTATTAATTAACTTTTTTGCATCATCTTCATTTAACTCATTTTGAGTAGCACATGGCAAAGCTATATCACAAGGAATAAACCATGGACGTCCTTGAATAAATTCACAATTAAACGCATCTGCATATTCTTTAATTCTTCCTTTTCTAATATTTTTCAATTCAAAAATAAAATCTAACTTTTCTTTTGTTATACCTTCTTTATCATATATGCAGCCAGATGAATCAGAAAGTGAAACTACCTTCGCACCTAGTTCAATCGCTTTTTGACATGAGTATTGAGCAACATTTCCTGATCCTGAAATTACAACTATTTTGTTTTCAAAAGACTTGTTTTGAGTCTCTAGCATATGCTGAGCAAAATAAACATTCCCATAACCAGTAGCCTCAGGCCTTAAGTTTGAACCTCCCCAATTAAAGGATTTTCCTGTTATCGAACCAGTAAATTCATTTTTCAGTCTTTTGTATTGCCCAAAAAGAAATCCTATTTCCTTTGAGCCAACTCCAATATCTCCAGCTGGGACATCAGTATCAGGGCCGATATATTTGTGTAGTTCATTCATAAATGACTGACAAAATCTCATAATCTCACCTTCTGACTTACCTTTTGGGTCAAAATCAGAACCTCCTTTACCTCCTCCAATTGGCAATCCAGTTAAAGCATTCTTAAAAATTTGCTCAAATGCTAAAAACTTTAAAATTGATAAATTTACAGAGGGGTGAAATCTCAACCCTCCTTTGTATGGTCCAATTGCAGAATTAAACTGTACTCTAAAACCTCTATTAACTTTAATTTGATTATCATCATCTACCCATGGAACTTTAAAAATAATAGTCCTCTCGGGTTCGGTTAATCTTTCAACCAAACTCTGCTTTAAATAGTTATTGTTGGCCTCAAGAATAGGAACTATGTTTTCTATAACCTCTTCTACTGCCTGCAAAAACTCTGGCTCATTAGGGTTTTTTATTTTGACTTTTTTTAATAAGTCATGAGATAAGTCTGACATTTTATTTTTTTCTAAATTTCAACAAAAATAATTACTTTTTTTACAAAATCATTATACGATGAAAAAACTATTATATATTTGCCTAACCACCATTTTGAATAAACGAATGAAAATTAATATCTCATTACTTTTTTCTTTTTTAATTTTTTCTTCAATTTTTTCTCAAAATTCTTCTATTAACGGACTAGTTAGTGATGAAAACACTAAAGAAACTATACCTATGGCAAATATTTCGCTAAAAAAACAAACTGAAATAATTAGTGGTATTTCTAATAAAACTTTAGTACAAGGTACCGTCTCAGATTTAAATGGGAATTTTACAATTACAAATATTGAACCTGGTAATTATATTCTTGAATGTTCATTTATTGGATATAAAACTTTTAAAAAAGAAATAAAATTAAATACTAATGAAGATAAATATCTTAATATTTTAATTTCTGAGGAAGTTAACCTTTTAGGAGATGTAGTAATCTCAGCAGGAAAATTTGAACAAAACATTGAGGAAGTAACAGTTTCTATGGACGTCATTAAACCTAAATTAATAAAAAGTAAAAACCCAGTAAATATGGAGGTAATGATGAACCAATCTCCTGGAGTGAATATTGTTGACGGTCAAGCTAACATTAGGGGAGGAAGTGGATGGAGTTACAATACTGGCTCAAGAGTTCTTGTCATGATTGACGATATGCCTTTTCTTAGTGGGGACAGAGGAACTGTTGAATGGGATATGATTCCTATGGAAAATATTTCTCAAATTGAAGTAATAAAGGGAGCCTCTTCTGCATTATTTGGATCCTCAGCATTAAACGGAGTAATAAATATAAGAACTGAGTATCCTACTAATAAACCTAAAACAGAAGTGTCAATTTTTCAAGGTTTTTATGATAAAGCTAAAAGAGAAAGTTTAAATTGGTGGGGGGACAATCCACAATATTTTAGTGGTGTATCATTTAGTCACGCAGAATATAAAAATAATACCGGTATTGTTTTTGGAGGAAATATATTTAATGACTTTGGATATCAAAAAGGGGTTGAAAACAGAAGAGGAAGATTTAATTTTAGTACAAAAAAAGACTGGAAAAAATTAAAAGGTTTTTCACACGGTTTAAATGGAAATTTCATGTATAGCCACAATGATGATGCTATTATGTACACCAATGACTCGCTGGGCTATATTCCTTTAGATGAAGATCCAGCTAAGTATACTCAAATGATGATGAATATTGACCCTTACATTTCATATGCTAATCCATTGAACAATACAAAACATGATTTAAAAGTAAGATTATTTAGAGATGATTATAATCCAAACGGTGGAAGGGCTGCCTACTCAAATGTTTTTTACACAGATTACCAATTTCAAAAAACATGGGAGGACATAAATTCTTTTCTACCATTTACATTAAATCACCTTGTGTCAACTTCTGGACTAACAAGAAATAAGATATTTGCGCATGATGATGAAGTTTATGGAGGAAAACATAACGTTTCAAATTATAGTTTTTACTCTCAAGCTGACGGGAAAATTAATGATAATTTAAATATTTCTCTGGGTGGTAGGTTTGAATATTTTAACTTTGATGGAGAAGTTACATCTGTACCTTTAATTAGAAGTGGATTAAACTATAAAATAATGGATGCTACCTTTTTGAGAGGTTCCTATGGATCTGGTTTTAGATTTCCATCAATTGTTGAAAGATACGTAACTGTTAAAAGTGGTCCAGTAGTTGTTTATCCTAATCCAGAACTTAAGCCTGAAGGGGGCTGGAGCGCTGAAATTGGAATTAAACAAGGGTTGAAAATTGATGAATGGAAAGGGTTTTTTGATGTCGCTGCTTTTATCATGCAATATGACGACATGATTGAATTTACATTTGGAAGATGGGACCCGTTAAATCAAAATGTAGATTCCCTTCTTGGATTAGGTTTTAAATGTGTAAATATTGGCGAGGCACGAGTAAGCGGAATAGAAACATCTATTGGTGGAAATGGTAAAATTGGAAATGTTGATATTTCTATTTTAGGTAGTTACACTTATATTAATCCAATTATTTTACACCCAGATGACGTTTATTACTCATATTGGACTGATGGAAATAATGACGGTCAAATTGTTGAGTTTGCAACAGGTTCTATTATCGACGAGAATGGTAACACAACTTATTTGTTTGAAGACATTAATGAAGAGGGAATTGAATATATTGATGATTTTTATGAAATTACATATACCAATGCGAGCTCTGATAACGGTGAGAATGGTAATTTACTAAAATATCGAAATCAACATACATTTAAATTTGATGTACAAGCCGATACAAAACTTTTCTCGACTGGATTAAGTGTAAGAACAAATAGTTTTATGCAAAATGTTGATGGTATTTTTGAAGCTCCAATTTTTAATGATCCACAAAGCGCCTTAATTAATTTTGGAATTGCAGATGCTAGACAAAGATTTAAAAATGGTGATGTGATTTTAGACTGGAGGGCAGCAGTAAAATTAAATCAACACATTACTATTTCTTGCATAATTGACAATTTACTTAACAGAGAATATCAAATACGACCAGCCTATATTGGACCGCCTAGAACATTCACTGTCAAATTAGATGTGAAAATTTAAATAAATTATGAAGAATCTCTTCATAATAATTCCCGCAAGACTAAACTCTTCAAGACTTCCAAACAAAGTTTTAAAAAAAATTAATAAGAAAACTTTAATACAACATGTTTGGGAAGAATTAAATAAATTTCCCAACGTATATATAGCAACTGATAGTAAAAAAATTAGAGAGGAAGTAAAAAAATTTAACGCATCTGTTATTACAACAAAAAAAACACATATTAATGGTTCTGAAAGATGTGCTGAAGCAGTAAAAAATTTAAATCTTAACCAAAATGATATTGTAATTAACATTCAATGTGATGAACTAAAAATTAAACACTCTTGGATTAAAAAAATATATCAAGAGCTTTCAAAAGCTAAATCAGATGTTATAGTTACTCTTTCATCAAATTTAGGCCATCAAAATAGTCAGTTTTGGGAAAAATATAATAATGACCAATCTAACGTTAGAGTAATAATAAATAAAAATAATATTGCAACAGAATTTATGAGGGCTAACAATAAATTTTTTAAAAATTTTAAAAAAAATAAAGACGTAAATATTGATCACCATTTAGGTGTGTATGGTTACAGTGTAAAAACTTTAAACAAGATTTCAAAATTAAAAGTCTCTTTGAGAGAGAAAAAAGAAAAGCTTGAGCAATTAAGATGGATTGAAAATAAATTCCAAATTAAGTGTGTAAGAACAGAAAAGCCTCACTTTGGATTTTCAATTAACACAAAAGAGGATTTAGAAAGATTAAAAAAAAAAAATATTTTGTAGATTTAAATAATCATTTTTTTTAATGACCCAAAATATACCAAAATATATTAACCAACTTCTTTATAACCATGAATGTGTAATTGTCAGTGGTTTAGGGGCTTTTATAAAATTTAGTCAATCAACAAAAATTGATGAAAGTAAAAATTATTTCTCTCCCAATAAATCTACCATTTCTTTTAATTCAGAAATTAAAAGAAATGATGGATTACTTGCTAATTACATTTCGGAAATAGAAAATATTAGTTACGAAGAAGCGTGTATTCTAGTTGCAACTTTCACCAAAAAAATACTGTATAAATTAAATAATGGTGATTATTTCCATTTTGAACATATTGGTGTTATTAGTAAAAACTCAAATAATGAATTAATTTTTGAGCCACAGGAACTCCTAAATTTTGACCCTGATTATTTTGGTTTAGATTCATTTTATTTCCCCAAAATAGAACAAAAAAAATATATATTTCAAACACAACATTTAAGTGGGCTTATTATATTAATATTCTTTGTTTCAATTGGTTTATTCATCAATGATAATGTTATTTTAAATAATACAAACAATGCGTCATTTGAGCCAAAAATAAATAAAATACCCAATAATAATTCTTCAGAAGAAGTTTCAGGTTTATATTCAATTTTAGTTTCTCAAGTTGATTATGACTTGTATAAAATAAATGGTACAAATTATCACCTTGAAACAAAACGATGTTTTAAAATGGGTGATGATATTGAAAGCCGATTAAAAGTATATTTTAACGGAAACTCTAAAAAAAGAAGTTTATGTTTTGTAGATGAGTTAGGTTTAGATTACACAGATTGTTTTCAAATCAAAAATGTATATAAAAAAATTCCCACATCCTCTAATAATTTAGTTGTGGTAGATAAAAAAGGTAGAATGCGAGATGCTATTTTAGTTTTTGAAAAAACTGAAATTAATTTTGATTTGTTAAATAATAATAATAATAATCAAGATAAAATTATTAAAAACGAATCTAAAAATGATATAGCTTCCAGATTTTCTGAAGCCGTAAAAACCCTTTCTCAAAATTCCATTGACCTAACTCCAGAAGAAGAAGAAAAAGAAGAAAAAGAAGAAAAAGAAGAAAAAGAAGAAAAAGA